>Ga0154691_107_pt5 | contig 16460 bp, 7 predicted proteins | sample Rifle2008BG13ft_FD_116120 | JGI IMG/M metagenome (GOLD analysis project Ga0154691, IMG submission 116120) | Candidatus Nealsonbacteria bacterium RBG_13_42_11 | reverse complement strand
TTTGGAAAGCGTTTTGGGCACCAAAATTTCAATTTCTGTTTTTACCCGGCTCCAAATCTCAATTATTTTAAGGCCTTTTTCTTCCCGGGATAACAGACCTTTTTTGAACTGCTCTTCCACTTTTTCCACTTCTTTTTCCGCCTCATTTATAATTTTTCCTTTTTCCGGAGGAACGGTTAAATCGTCCATGCCCCAGGTAATGCCTGACCAGGTTGAGTATTCAAAACCCAATTCTTTTATCTTATCCAAAATCTCGTGGGCTTTCTCGGCGTCATATTCATTGATAATCGTCCGGCTTATTTTTTCCAAATCCTTTACTTTTATATGTTGGTTCTGGAAAGGAAAATCGGGCGCCAGACACTCGTTAAAAAGTATTCGGCCCACGCTGGTGTCATCTATTTTCGGATTAAGAATATTGATTTTCGCCCTTAAATCAATCTGTTTAAATTCATAACTCAAAAGGGCGTCTTCCGGGTTTAAAAATGTCCTTCCTTCGCCCAAAGCATTTTCCTCTAATTTCGTCAGGAAATAGCAGCCCAAACTGATATCCTGATAAAGGGTAATAATAGGGACACCTGTTGCGGGCTTCAAAAGATTGAGGGAAGACAGCATAATTTCTCTGGCTTCTTTTTGGGCCAGATCCGAAAGAGGAACATGAACCGCCATTTGGTCTCCATCAAAGTCAGCATTGAACGCCCGGCAAACCATGGGATGAATTTTTATCGCTTCTCCTTCAATTAATACCGGATGGAAAGCCTGGATTCCCAATCGATGGAGAGTGGGTGCGCGGTTTAAAAGCACCACTTTATTTTTTACAACTTCTTCCAAATTTTCCCAAACTTCATCAGTTTCTTCTTCAATTAAACGGGAAGCGCCCCGGACATTGTAGGCCAGTTCTTTATCTAAAAGTTTTTTAATAACAAAAGGTTTGAAAAGTTCCAGAGCCATTTTCTTGGGAATGCCGACTTCGTCAATTTTCAATTCGGGCCCCACGACAATTACGGACCGGCCTGAGTAATCCACTCTTTTCCCCAAAAGATTTTGTCTGAACCTGCCCTGTTTTCCTTTCAGCATATCGGCCAAAGACTTTAACAATCTTTTGCCGCCGGTAGTGGCCATAGTCATAGTTCCTTTTCTCATGCCGTTATCAATCAAAGCGTCAACGGCTTCCTGAAGCATTCTTTTTTCGTTTCTGACGATAACGTCCGGCGCTCCGATCTCCAAAAGATATTTCAACCTGTTATTTCTGTTGATGACTCTTCGGTAAAGGTCGTTCAAGTCGGAGGAAGCATATCTGCCGCCGTCTAATTGAACCATCGGTCGCAAATCGGGAGGTAAAATGGGCAAAACGCTTAAAAACATCCATTCGGGCCTGATATTAGATTTCATCATACCCTGAAACATTTTTAATCTTGTTAAAATTTTTCTCCTGTCACCGGGTTCAACCTTAGACAAAGTTTCTCCCATTTTTGAAATTTCTTTTTTAAAATCGGTTTTTTCAAAAATCTTTCTGAGACTTTCTCCGCCCGTGCCCGCTTCGAAAACTTCTCCGTATTTCAAAGAAAGCCGGTGATATTCAATCTCGGATAAAATTTTATTTACTTTTAATCCCCCTAGTTCTTCCACCGCCCTTTCCCGAGCCGCTTTCAGGTCTCCGATTTTAATTCTTTCTCCCTTCTTAGTTTTTTCTTTACCCTTCTGGCCTTTGAGTTTTGTCTTATACTCTTTTTCTATTTCTTCCAAAGCCTTTTTTCGGGCGTCTTCATTGACGCTGGTAATAATGTAGGAAGCGAAATAAATCACTTTTTCCATTTGCTGCATCGGGATATCCAAAACCATGCCCATTCTTGAGGGAACGCCTCTTAGAAACCAGATATGAGAACAAGGGCTGGCTAATTTAATATGGCCCATTCTTTCCCTTCTCACCTGGGCTTTGGTAACCTCCACGCCGCAGCGGTCGCAAATCATGCCTTTGTAGCGAATCCTCTTATATTTTCCGCAGTAACATTCGTAGTCCTTGGTGGGCCCGAAAATTTTCTCGCAAAACAAACCGTCTTTCTCAGATCTCTGAGTTCGGTAGTTTATGGTTTCAGGTTTCGTCACCTCGCCGTGACTCCAATGTAAAATATTGTCCGGCGATGCTAGTTTTATTCTTATGGCTTCTAAGTCTGATACTCTCATATTATTGTTCGATTGGTTTTTCTTTTACTTCAACGTCCAATCCCAGCGATTTTAATTCAGCCACCAATAAATTGAAGGAGGCGGGAATGCTGGGATTTCGGATTTCTTCGCCTTTAAGAATGGCTTCATAAGTAGCCGCGCGGCCCGTAACATCATCTGATTTTATAGTCAGCATTTCCTGCAAAGTGTGGGCGGCGCCGTAGCCCTCCAAAGCCCAGACCTCCATTTCTCCGAATCTCTGGCCTCCGAATTGCGCTTTTCCTCCTAAGGGCTGCTGGGTAATCAAAGAATAGGGACCGATGGAACGCATATGGATTTTATCTTCAACCATATGGATCAGCTTCATCATATATATATAGCCCACCGTGACCTTCTTGGGGAAAGGCAGTCCCGTTCTGCCGTCATAAAGATTAATTTTACCGTCTTCGGGAAGGCCGGCTTCTCTTAATTCTTTTTTAATATCTTCTTCGGTGGCGCCCGCCAAGGCAGGCGTAATGGCCCGGTATCCCAAAGCTTTGGCTGCCCAGCCAAGATGAGTTTCCAAAATCTGGCCGAGGTTCATTCTTGAAGCCACGGTCATGGGATTCAAAATTACATCAACCGGCGTGCCGTCTTCCATAAAGGGCATTTCTTCATCCGGCAAAACTCGGGAGATAACTCCTTTGTTTCCGTGGCGACCGGCCAATTTATCGCCGGCGTTAATTTTTCTCATCTGAGCGATTTCAACTTCGATTCTTTTGATGACTCCGGGTTCCAGTTTATGTCCCAAATCGCGTGAAAATATTTTTACATTAATAACCCTGCCTTTTTTTCCGTGTTCCATTAAAAGCGAAGTGTCTTTCACTTCCCTGGCTTTTTCGCCGAAAATCGCCCTTAATAATCTTTCTTCAGCAGTCAAATCCGCTTCTCCTTTAGGTGAGATCTTTCCGACCAAAACATCATTGGGCCCTATTTCCGCTCCGATCCTGACAATGCCTTCTTCGTCTAAATCTTTAAGTTTTTCCTCGGCCACATTGGGAATATCAGGCGTAGTAACTTCCGGTCCCAATTTTGTTTCTCTGACGTCGCAGGCGAAACTTTCAATATGAATTGAAGTATAAAAATCGTCTCGCACCAATCTTTCTGAAATCAAAACGGCATCTTCAAAATTCCCGCCCCGCCAGGGCATAAAGGCCACTAAAATGTTATGGCCCAAAGCCAAAGAACCCTGCGCGATGGCTCCTCCGTCGGACAAAACGTCTCCTTTTTTAACTTTCTGGCCTTTTTTAACAGTTGGTTTTTGGTGGAAACAGGTGTATTGGTTGCTTTTATTAAAAGTTTTTAATTCAAAATCTTTTGCTTTTTGGCCTTTGGATTTAACAACAATATGGCTGGCATCAACTTCGCTAATTATGCCGTCAGCGTCAGAAATAATTTCCAGTCCCGAATCCCGCGCCACTCTCTCTTCTACGCCGGTTGAAACCAAAGGCGGTTCAGGATTAATCAAAGGCACGGCCTGGCGCTGCATATTGGAACCCATTAAGGCCCGATTGGCGTCATCGTGCTGCAAAAAGGGAATGCAGGAAGTGGCAATTGAAATTGACTGTTCTGAAGAAACGTCAATAAAATCAATTTTATCTTTATCTGCTAGGCCCGGCTCTCCTTTTATTCTGGCTTCAACTTTTTGGGGAATAATATTCCCTTTCTCATTAATCGGCACGGCGCCAGAAGCAATATTATGCTGTTCCTCTTCGTAAGCATTTAGATATTTGAGTTCCGGAGTTACTTTTCCTTTTTCAACTTTAAAATAAGGGGTTTCTAAAAATCCGTATTCATTAACTTTGGAAAAAGAAGCCATGTGGCCCACCAATCCGATATTCGGGCCTTCGGGCGTTTCAATGGGACAAATTCTGCCGTAGTGAGAAGGCTGAACATCTCTAACTTCAAATCCGGCTCTTTCTCGGGTCAAACCCCCGGGGCCCGTGGCTGACAATCTTCTTTTGTGTTCCAGTTCGGCTAAAGGATTTTCATTGTCCATAAACTGGGACATCTGGGAAGAGGTGAAGAATTCTTTTACCACTGCCATAAAAGGCCGCGGGTTAATCAACTGGGCCGGCGTCAGGATGGCAATGTCCAACGTTGACATGCGGTCTTTGATAATTCTTTCCATTCTCATCAAACCCACCCTTAATCGGTTCTGCATCAATTCGTTTAAAGTTCTTACTCTGCGGTTTCCCAAGTGATCAATCTGGTCGGGATTGGAACCGGGAGTGTTATTTAATCTGATTATTTCTTTAATTGTGGCGATCACATCTTCTTTCTTTAAAACTCTGTCTTTTGGAGTAATTTCAGGAGTTTTTGTTTTCGGTTTTAATTCCGGTAATCTCTGCCACATGCGCCACCTACCGACTTTTGACAAGTCGTATCTTTCAAAATTATAAAACATGTTTTCAATCAGTTCCCGGGCCGTATCGGGAGTTACCATATCTCCCGGCCTTAATCTCTGATAAACCTCAACAAAGGCCTCGCCTTGGTTTTTTGTCAGGTCTTTCTTTAAGGTCTCGTCAATGTATTTTACTTCGGCATCCCGGTCAACGTCCTGGAACAATTCCTTAATCTCAGCATCTTTCTCAATGCCAAAAACCCGCAACAGCGTGGTGGCGGCTACTTTTCTTTTTCGGTCAATTTTCACCGAAATCACTCCGGAAGATTCTGTTTCAAATTCCAGCCAGGCTCCCCGATTAGGAATAAGCTTGGCGCCGAAATAGTTTCTGCCGGCCGTTCTTTGGGCGGTGAAAAAAGCGCCTGGCGAACGGATCAGCTGGGAAATGGTCACTCTTTCCACGCCATTGACAATAAAAGTTCCCCTTTCTGTCATTAGGGGAAAATCGGTCAGAAAAACTTCCTGCTCTTTGGTTTCTTTGGTTTTCAAATTAACCAGTTTTGTCCTAACCCTCAGAGGCGCTTCGTAAGAATCATTGTTTTTCTTAGCCTCCAAATCGTTTTTGTATTTGGGGGCGTCCAGCTTATAATCCAAAAACCAAAGTTCCAGCTCTTTGCCGGTATAATCGCGGAGAGGCGAAACTTCCTGAAAAAGTTCATTCAGGTCTCTTTTCCAAAAAAGTTCCCAGTTTGCCTTTTGGATAGAAAGCAAATAAGGGAGGGGAAGAGAAACCTTGGCCTTAGTAAAATTTTTGGTTTTTATAGGCAACATAAAAAAGAAAAATATTAGACACCCCTTTAAGCGAGGCAAATATGCCTGAAGATTTTTACGGACAACATAAAAAAGACCCCTACTTTAAAATCAGGGCAACTTTGGGTTTAAATTTTAGAGAAAAGGGGCGAAAATAGTATTAAAAATAATTAAAAAACCTAAAAATCTAAGTTCGGGACAAGTAAATTGAATATTACACTACCCCAAACAAGCTGTCAAGATGTTAAAAACGCAGGGTTATTTCCTTAAATCTTCCAGTTTTTGCCGGACATCCTCGTTTCCCGGATTCAATTCTAAAACCTTTTCAAACTCAGCAATGGCTTTGGCTGTTTCCCCTATTTTCTGGTAGGCAACTCCTAAAGAATAATGGGCGTTGGAATGGTTAGGCATCAAACTTACGGCCGCTTCAAAATAAGAAATTGCCTCATCTGTCTGATTGTTATTAAAGTAAAGCCGGCCGATTTGGAAAAAAACCTCGGAATTAGAAGGATAAATCTTTGCCAAACTCTCCATTTCTTTTATGGCTTCTTCTAAATTATTATCTGCCTCAGACATCAGCGCTTTCTGAACTATGGCGTCGCCGTAATCCGGTTTTAATTCCAGGGCTTTAGAAAATTCGTTCTTGGCTTTTTCTTTATCGCCGGCGGCTAAATATAATTTCCCGAGTTCCGTATGCAAAACAGGGTTGGTCGGTTCCAAAACAACCGCCTTTTCAAAAGAGTCAATCCCCCATGTCACCGTGCCGGTAGCCAATCCCTGAATGCTGCTGTAAATCATTCCCGCAGTTTCCCAAACAGCCACTCTGTTGGAAGATAATTCTGCGGCGCCTTTTATGTAATTTTCACCGACCTGTTCGCCGGTAATATTATGTATCGCCAGATTAATATTGTTTAATAAAGCGATTTGGTTTATCTGATCGCTTGGTTTTTGGCCTTCAGCTATCGCCTGGCTTAAATAATCCCGGGCGAGAACTATTTTATACTGCGCCTGATAAGAATTCAAAGATACGGCTTTTTCCAGTTCTTGAATACTGTCGGCGCCTCCTGAGAAATAATTCCTGTAGTTAATATCGGCCAGATAAAATTTTGCGGCAAAGAAATACGTTCCTAAAACTGCGATTGCAGATACTGTCAGTAAAACGGAAAAAATTAATGATAATTCGGGAAAATCCTTCAGGGAAATAATTTTTTCTTTTATGGGTCCTTTCCAATTAACCACTGCCAAAGCCAGCATCATCCAGAATAAAAAACCAAGAACGGTGTTCTGGTAATAAACGAACTGGCTGACTAACAGGGCCACAAAGCCCAGAAATAGTGCCAGGCCTCCCCGGTTTTGCCGCAAGAAAAGATAACTTATCATCAAAAATATTCCGACCAAGAAAAAATAGGCTAAAAATCCCAGAAATCCGGTGGTAGCCAAAATCTCAGCAAAATGGTTTCCCGACCTGTCAAATCTTATCTGCCAAAGCACGCTTTGGTTGAATTCAGCCGGCTTAAATTTTGAAAAATCATAGTGCCAGGTGCCGATTCCCGAACCCAAAAATCCGCTTTTCAGATTTTCAACCGCTCCTTTAAATCCTATCAAAAAAGAAGTCGGCTGGTCTAAAATCTGCTCTCGGGGCAACTGATATTTAAGAATTGAATTTTGAAGGCTGGAATTATCAACAAAAATGAAAACTGCAGCCGTAACGATCAGAATTAAGGATAACAGCAATTTTTTCGCATCTTTTTTAAACATTCTTTTAATTAGTGCGATGGCCGTAAATATAAGCGAACTTGCTAAGATTACAATCCAGGCCGCAGTATAGTTAATGATAATCAGCAGTCCCAAAGAAAGAAAAATCAATATCCAATTGGCTATATTCGTCAATTTCTTTTTCTCTCCGACAACAACCAGACCGACTAAAAAATTAACGGTAATTGCTAAAAATACCGCTAATCCTTCCAGACTTCCGCTGGCCGGATTAAAAGTTGGCTGTTGCATCAGAACGGGAATTTTAATTTGAATATCGGTCAAAGAAAACTGGAAATTGGAAAGCTTTGTCCAGATACCGAAAAGAGTTAAATAAGTCACTGCTATTGCCAAGAAAACCGACCCTAAAAACAATTTTGACAAAAAGACGCTCCTGATTTCTGATTTTGAACTTGTTTCCGTTTTTTTATCTCCGTTTGCTGTCACATTGTTGGTAATAAGAAAATAAAGCATTCCTAAGGATAACAATCCTACTAATCCGTCGCTGAATCTTCCGTAAAAACCGAAAATGCTGGAATTTTTATCAACGGAAAAAACAGCGCTCAGAATGGCAACCAATAAGAACACCAGTATTGGCAGGTCTAAGGGCGTTCTTTTGAACTTTATTTCTTTATCAATTAAAATCATTTTACCCAACCAGGCCAGAAAAGAGAAAGAAACCAGAAAAAATAAAAGATACTGCTTGTTGAATTCAAATGCCTCAAAACTGAAAGGCAGAAAGAATAAAGGCAGTAAAAAAACCAGTAAATACAATGGAATTTTTATCATATGATTAATTTTTGGTAAATGATGATTTGTTAATGATAATTTTATAGATATTTTCAATAAAATCTCCGCCGGCGTACCCGATTATGAAGGCTAAGGCGGGAGTAAAAGCATCTTCAACCGCAAAGCCCACTCCCTTTATCGCCCAAACAGCTACTAATCCGATAATGCCGGACATTACCATCGTCCCGAAAAAATACCCCGGCTTAAAAGGAACGTCTTTATAGGAAAACTGATGTTTAATAAATCCGACTAACCCTCTGATGAATCCGCCGCCAAAAGCGGCAATAAAAATTGTGAACATGTTATTAATATTTAATTATTTTATTATTCGCTAGTTTCCCCAGGCAATGGCTCAACTGGCGGTTGTTCAACCGGTGGCTCGGGAGTCGGTTCCTCAACTGGCGGCTCTTCAACAGGTGGTTCTTCGGGAGGCGGCTGTTCGTCAGTCGGCGGTTCTTCAGGAGGCGGTTCCTCAACTGGCGGTTGTTCTGGTGGCGATTGTTGGGATTCTCCGCACTCTCCTTTTGCTTTTATCCATTCCCCGTTTTCAATCCAGGTGCAGTAAATCTCGCCTGTGTTTTTGTCTTTCATTTCAATTTGTTCCGCCGCAATTGTTTTGGCTTTCAATTTCTCTACCTCTAATACGCCTTGCTCATTAATAATTAAACCGATTTTCGCCAGTTCCTGTTTTAAATCAATCTGAACAATTTGGCCTTCATTGTTTTGGGAAACATTTAAATCATTTCCTTGCCAATGCGGATTAACAAAAACCATAATTTTTCCGTCTTCATCGGAGCTGTCATAGGATTCAAGCGCCAAACCGATTACTCTTCCGGCTGCAGTTGCTTTCATTGCCGTTCCCGGAGAAGAAGCGGAAGTTAGAGCGTCTCCGATTTCAATTGGACCATTCTCTGATGAAACTTTTACTGGAACCCGACCGGCCAAAGCAACCGGACGCGAATTGGAAGCATTCAGGCCGCCGCCCATGGTAATGGCGGCGCTGTCGGTTATCGCTCCAATCAGTTTTGGATCAAAAGAAATTGATGATTTTTCAATATTTTGGTTTTCGATGACGGAAACTAAATCACCTGCTTCTGGACAATTATTATCAATTTCGCACTGCAAATCAATTGGGTATCTTTCCGCAATATCAAAACCGGTATTAGGATCAATGGTTCCCGAAGCAAATATGGAACCCTCAACAGCTAAGGCATAAGTGGTAGTGGCAACGCCAGGACCGACATCTATGGTTAAAAGATACCCAGGGGTAGTTGTGCCTATGCCGACATTACCGTTATTGGTTATTATAAATACTGTGCCGGTGGAATTTCCAATGTCAGCTATAGTGCCTAGGCCTGTTTGAGACATGGAAAGAACCGCCGCTCCTGTACTGGCATTAAAACTGCTGGGGCCTATTGCTTCCAATCCTCTGCCTATTTGCAAACCGCCTCTGATATCCAAGTCATTCCCAATTTGAACATTATTTCGGACAGAGAGAGTTCCGGTTTCAATGCCTCCTGCTTCCAGTTGTTGAATATATGCTCCCCCTACATCAAAAACCTGAAGGGTATTACCGCCATTATTCGTCACGTAAGCATAGCGGCCTTGGACGTAGACTGAGTAAGGATCAGTATCAGTTGTGGTCGTCGCAACACTACTTGGCGCGCTGGGATTGGAAACATCAAAGATTTGGAGAGTGCTTTCGCTAATGTTCGTCACATACGCATAGCGATCCTGTATATAAAGAAAGGCTGGTTCACCAGCAATGTCACCGCATGTAGTTGTGGCAACGCTGGCAGGTGCGCTGGGATTAGAAACATCAAAGATTTGGAGAGTGCTTTCGCTACTATTCGTCACGTAAGCATAGCGGCCTTGGACGTAGACTGAAACTGGACCAGCGGCGCCATCACCAGTTGTAGTTGTGGCAACGCTGCTAGGTGCGCTGGGATTGGAAACATCAAAAATTTGGAGAGTGTTTTCAGTATTGTTTGTCACGTAAGCATAGCTGTCCTGAACGTAGACTGAATAGGAATCAGCGGCGCCATCACCAGCTGTAGTTGTGGCAACGCTGCTAGGCGCGCTGGGATTGGAAACATCAAAGATTTGAAGAGATTGATCAGCACCGTTATTTATCACGTAAGCATAGCGACCCTGAACGTAGATTGAAATTGGACCAGCGGCGCCATCACCAGTTGTAGTTGTGGCAACACTGCTAGGTGTACTGGGATTGGAGACATCAAAGATTTGAAGAGTGTTTTCACCATTATTTGTCACATAAGCATAGCGGCCCTGGACATAAACTGAAAATGGATCAGCAGCTCCATCACCAGCTGTAGTTGCGGCAACGCTGCTAGGCGCGCTGGGATTGGAAACATCAAAGATTTCTAAAGTATCATCATCAGTCACCAAATAGGCATAGCGGCCTTGGACGTAGACCGAATAGGGACTGGAACCGTTGGTTGCTATTGAGCCACTGGCTGCTGAAGGCGCTTTTCCGGAAATATGCAGCTGCGTGATAGGCGCTGCCGTCCCGATGCCGACATTGCCGCCGTCCAATATGGTAAAAATTGTGGTACTGGCGTCTTGAATATTAACAATGCCTCCTGTCCCATATTGAATAATATCTAAAACAGAACTTGAAGAAGAAGCATAAACCCCCAACTGTCCCGCAGAATAAATACCTTGAGGCCCTACGTTTAAACCGGTGTTGGCAAAAATGGTTTGGCCGACGTTTAAAATTCCCGTTATATCACCCCTTGCGGCCGCGATATTTCCTGTCACGATATTGGGAACATCAATGGAAGGAATTTCAAAAATATTGAAAGCATGATCGTTCACACTTGTTACATATAAATATTTTCCTGAAACTTTAGTTTGTAAAGGCATTTCCATATAAGGTATGGTGCCACCGCTTGCGTCTTCATCGTCTCTTATACAAGTAACTTCCACAGGATTGGCAGGATTGGAAATATCAATAATGGAAACTGCCTGGTCCGTAACGGAATAAAAACCGGCTCCAACGTAAGCGTAATTTCCGGAAATATCCACTCCAAAGGCTCCGTCTAAACACTGCGCCTGACCCCCTAAACTGTTATCCATTAATTGCGCTACCAATAAAGGATTTAATGGATTTGAAATATCAATAATATTAAATAAACCGTTAGCGCCAAGACCAAAAGCGGTAAGGTAGGCGTATCGACCTGCAATTTTAACTCTCATAGTTAGGCCTAAGCTGCCATCGGCGCCAATTTGACTTATTTCAAAAGCATTGGCAGGGTCTGAAATATCAAAAATAGTCAAAGCATTACTTGAGAAACTTGACACATACATATAATTGCCGGAAACCTCAATTGATACGGGTTCATCAAGATAGGAACTGTCTACGCCATGAGTAAGAGTTTTAATTAAAACTGGATTGTGCGGATCGGAAACATCAACAATCATGACATTGTCGCTCGAATATCCTGCGAGATAAACATAGTTTCCGGAAACAGCCATATCTATAGTAGTCGTTAATCCTGTAACGTAACCCACTTCAGTGGGAGAGGCATGGTTAGAAATATCAATTACCGATAAACCCGCTTCATTAGCACCGGCAACATAAGCATAGCGGCCAGAAACAGCCAAAGCATAAGGACCATCTATGGCAGTCGCAACCTGTTCTTCTGAATAAGCCATGGAATCGTCAAAAATAACACCTGTTTCCGTGGCATTGGCAGGATCTGAAATGTCAATAATTGACATGGCGCTATCATTGTAACTTGCGACATAGGCATAGTTTCCAACAACATCCACACCCATAGCTCCTTCTAATCCTGTGGCATTGCCTCCTACTGAATTATCAAGAAGATAGCCTTCAAATTCGGGAGTGAAATTAATTGGCGCCGAGAGGGTCAGGTTTCCTAAACTGCTGACATGGAAAAAACTGGTAGTTCCGAATTCAAAATCCATAAATCTGCCCGCAAAAGTGGATGTGGCAGCAATCCCAAAATAGGTTGAAGTGGTTTCGGTTGTATCCCAAGAAATATCAGAGTCCCTGATTAAGAAAGACGGGGTTGTGGAAGCGTCAAAAGACAAAGTAGCATAACCCAAACTATTTATGGTAAATACCGAACTTCCGGAACTGACAACATCTAAAAGAGCCGAAGGAGTAAAGGTGCCTATACCCACGTTACCTCCCATAAAAGTTGATGTTCCTTCTACGCTAAGAGTTGTAGCAGGCGTAGTCGTCCCGATGCCGACATTGCCAACGGGATTCAGAATAATTGAGCCTTCATCCGTAGAAAAAGTGGTGGTAGACGAACCGGCAATACTATCAGTGCCAATGGTGATGGTATTGCCTATGGTGGCAGTAGCCGTGTAAATATTCGCCCACTTATAAGTATCTGAGCCCAAAGCGTAGGTCGTAGTGGTAGCAGGAAGAATATCTCCCGCTACAGTTACGGTTCCACCGTCACTAATGGTGAAGACGCTGATGTCTCCGTCTTTAAAATCAACGATATTGCCCGTACCGCTCTGAATAATCGTTAAAGTGGTGGAAGCGCTGTCAACAGAAAAAACTTGGGCGCCGGTGGCGGCAATCGGAGAGTCAATAACAATACTGCTGCCGGAAATAATGACGCTACCGGCGGCGTTTAAAACAATGTTGCCCGAAATAGCTGTTTGCAAACTGATGCTCTCTCTTTCAGTATAAATGCTCTGGGAATTACTTTTCTGTGAAACCGGCTGGATTTGATTAGCAGAAAGAATTAAACCTGTGGAGCGCCGCGCCATATCTGTCCCAAGAGTGCCGATCTGGCTGGCCTGGGTTTCTATTTTTGCTTGAAGCGCTTTTACCTGACCGATTGATGCGTCGTCAATTTTGACAACTTCTTTCGTGATCTCTTTTATCGGCTCGATCTGGGTAATTTTGGAAACTTCTGTGATTGTTTCTTTAGCCGTAATCCCTTCTTTTAATTGCTGAATTTCTTTTTCAAAAGTTGCAAATTTTTCTTCCACAAAGGAAATTGCTTCTTTTTCTTCCACGGTTGTTGTTTCTTTTAACAAAGAAGTCCGCCAGGGCGTGGTAACAAACTGATAGACGCCCTGCAATTTATTTTCAATAAATTCATTGGCAGCATTGTATGTTTTGGCTATCGCTTGGGAAAAATTCTTAATCGCTCCGCCAATATTAGCTGATTGAGGCGTAGTGATTTCCAATTCTTTTGCCAGGCCTCTGTCAAAATTCTCGCTGAACTCAGCTAGAACAGGAGAAAAATCTTCATAAACATTTTTAAAACTCTGTCCGAAATCTTGCAGTACTAAATTCGTAGCCTGGCCGATGCCTTGGTTGATGTTATGAACGTAGGGATCCAACTTTTCAAAAGCACCTTGGAAAGAACTTTTTCCAAAAACGCCACTCGCCGTTATTAAACAAAAAACCAGCGCCACGACAAATCCGAAACGCAGCACTGGAACCTTAAATACCGGCAGATTAGCCGGCGGCGGAACAAATTTATTGTTTTCTAAAATATAATTTAACTTGTTATTGTATTCTTGGGCTTTTCCTAAATACTCTTCCAGCCACTCTTTCGTCGTCACCCAGTTCCTGCCGAATTTCACTGCTTTTAACTTTCCCTGACGCGCCCGCAAAGACAAATACTCCTGCGAATATTCGCAGAATTGGCCCGCTTCCTGTAAGGATAAGTATTTTTTAATTCCCTCCTCGTTCATATTTTGTATCCGATAGTCCTTTATTTTATTCGTGTAGATTCATTCATTTTCCTTAAAATAAAAGGCTTTGTCAAACAGGCCTTGTGGATAAGTATAATAACCCTATCGGACGTTAAGTAAGACTTATGGCTTTATGGCTGATTTCTCATGTTTTGCAAAATACCTAAAGCAGCGAAGGTGGCGATTAAGCCGCTGCCGCCATAACTAACCAAAGGCAAAGATATGCCTATTATGGGCAGAATCCCCAAGTTCATGCCAATATGGATAAAAATCTGGGAAATTAAAAGAATGGAAAAGCCGGTGGCAAATAAACGGCCGAAGTTGCTTTGGCTTAACAGGGCGATTTTTATGATTCTCCAGAGTAAAACCGAGAAGAGCAGAAATAAAAACCCGATTCCCGCCAAGCCCGTTTCTTCGGCCAGGGCGGCAAAAATAAAATCGGTTTGAGGTTCGGGTAAAAAGCCGTAGCGGGTTTGAGAGCCGTTTCCGATTCCCTGGCCGAAAATACCGCCGGAACCTATGGCGATTTTTGCCTGGTTCTGATTCCAGCTCATGCCCAAAGGATCGCTCGGACTTAAAAAACTCATAACTCTTGCTTTCTGATAATCCTTTAATAAAAATCCCCAGCTGAATATTAAAACCAGAAGACCGCAAAGAATCAGAATTAAAAAATGGCGCAGTTTAATGCCCGAAATAATTAATATTCCAACCCAAAGAGCAATTAAAATCAGGGTTGAGCCCAGGTTCGGCTGCAAAAATATCAAAACCGAAGGAATTAAAACGTAAAAACCGGAAATCAAAATATGCCTTATCTGGTACATTTCTATATGCCGCGTTGAAAAATATTTTGCCAGAACAAGCATTAAAATGATTTTAGTCAATTCTACGGGGTCAAAAGAAACCGGACCCAGTTTATACCAGCCCCTCACTCCCCTTATTTCCGGCGCAAAGAAAAAAAGGCCGATTAAAGTTATCAGACAAAAACAATAAAGAACCAGCATCAAATAAGTGTTTTCCCGGAATATCCGCCAATCAAAAAAACTTAAAAAGAACATCAGTAAAACTCCGATTACGAAAAAAATAATCTGTTTTTTAAAATTCAGAAAATCTCCCCTTCCCAAGGAAGAACTGTAGATGGATAAAAGCCCCAGTCCAAACAGAAAAAAAGGGCTGATTATTAAAATCCAATCTAATTTTTTGAAAGAAGATAAAAATTTCATAAAAATTTATTTGATCATTTCTAAAAACTCTCTTTCGTTTATCGTTTTTACGCCTATTTTTCGGGCTTTTTCCAGTTTAGAGCCCGACTCCTGGCCAACTACTAAAAAAGCGATTTTTGAAGAAATTGACTCTGAAACCTCCCCGCCGAGCAGTTGGATTTTTTCTTTCGCCTCTTCCCGGGTTATCGTTTCCAAGGCGCCCGTGAAGACAAATGTTTTTCCAATTAGTTTTTTGCCGCCGCCAGCCGGCGGTTTTTCGGGCGGAATGATTATTATCCCTGTTTTCAATAAATCATCAATTAATCTTTGGTTTGATTGGGAATTAAACCAATCATGAATGGATTTTGAAATCTCGGGGCCAATACTAGGAATTTTATCCAGTTCTTCTTTTGTTGTTTTCCTTAACTTATCAATGTTTCCGAAATAATTTGCCAAATCGATCGCCGTTTCTTCGCCGGCATGGCGAATCCCTAAAGCAAAAATAAATCTGGCTAAAGGTATTTTCTTGCTGTCAGCAATCGCCTCTATTATATTTTTGGATTTTCTCTCGGCAAAACGTTCCAAGGGCAGCAAATCTCCTTCTTCTAATTCAAAAATATCGGGCGCCCGGGAAATTAAATTTTCATCAACTAATTGGTCAATAATTTTGGGGCCCAGCCCTCTAATATCAAACGCTTTTTTTGAAGTGAAATAATAAAGATTTTCCCTTTTTCTTGACGGACAAGCGGCATTAGGACACCTCCAAACCGCTTCTTCTTTTGGTTTAACCAATTCCGTTTTGCAAACCGGGCAGATTTTTGGAAAATGAAATTCTTTTTCTTTTCCGATTCTGAGTTCGGGAAGAACTTTTGCCACGGCCGGAATCACGTCGCCCGCTCTTTCTATAATTACCGTGTCTCCTATTTTAACTCCCAATTTTTTAATCTCATCTTCATTATGCAAAGTCGCCCGGCTGATTGTCACCCCGGCAACCTTTACCGGCTCTAAAATAGCCACTGGAGTTATGGCGCCGGTCCTGCCTATTTGCAGTCTGATATCTAAAATTTTAGTGGTGGCCTGTTTTGGCGAAAACTTAAAAGCCCGAATACCTCGGGGACTTTTGCCGGCAATCCCTAATTTCTGGAAAAGACTATTGTTATCTACGCTGATTACCACTCCGTCGATCTGGAAAGCCAGGCTTTCTCGTTTTTTCGCCACTTCCTTCCAAAAGTCCACTGCCTGAGATAAGTTTTTACATATCCTGCCCGGGTCTGTCTTGAAACCCATAAGAGGAAGAATTTGATGTTCTTGGGAATGTTTCTCCTGGCCTATATCGGTAAGTATATCGTATGCTAAGAATTTTAAAGGTCTGGAAGCGGCTAATTTGGGGTTTAACTGCCGGATAGAACCGGCAGCCAGATTTCTTGGGTTGGCAAAGGTCGGTTGCCCTTTTTTCTCCAATACCTTATTAAACTTATCAAAATCCGCCTTTCCCATATAAACTTCGCCTCTTATCTCTATTTTCCTCTTAATCTGGCTGAAATTAGCCCAATCAGGCAGGTTTTTAAAGTGTAATTTTAAGGGAATACTTTCAATGGTCTTTAAGTTCTGAGTGACGTCTTCGCCAATTTTGCCGTTTCCTCTGGTACTTCCCA
>Ga0154691_104_pt1 | contig 17211 bp, 16 predicted proteins | sample Rifle2008BG13ft_FD_116120 | JGI IMG/M metagenome (GOLD analysis project Ga0154691, IMG submission 116120) | Candidatus Nealsonbacteria bacterium RBG_13_42_11 | reverse complement strand
CAATGTTTTAATTTTTTCCAGATTCAGGGAAGAACTGAAAACGGGGAAAGGTTATTTAGCTTCGCTTGAAGAAGGGAACCGCAGAGCCTGGCCGGCAATCAGGGACGGAAACTTCACCACCATTTTAGTCGGATTGATTTTATTCGGCTTTGGCACAAGTTTCGTCAAAGGATTTGCTTTCACGCTGGTTATCGGTAATCTTGTCGGTATGTTTACGGCAATTTTTATTACTAATAATTTTCTCAGATGTTTTATAGATACAAAACTGGAGAAATTTAAATGGTTATGGTAAAAACATTTTTAACAGCCGAATCGGTTGCGCCCGGCCACCCTGACAAAATTTCAGACCAGATTGCCGACGCGGTTTTGGATAAAATCTTAAAAGATGACAAATATGCTCGAGTGGCTTGCGAAGTTTTTACCAGCAAGGGTTATGTTGTGGTGGGCGGGGAAATAACCACCAAGACCTGGGTTGATGTTAATAATTTAGTCCGAGAAGTTATCAGAGACGTCGGCTACACAAAAACAAGTTATGGTTTTAATTACGAAACTCTGGCGGTTTTGAACACCATTTCCGGCCAATCAGCCGATATTGCCAAAGGCGTAAGAAAAACCGGAACGAAATTGCAGGGAGCAGGCGACCAGGGAATTTCCATAGGATATGCCTGCAATGAAACCAAGGAATTAATGCCTTTGCCGGCTATTTTGGCCCATAAATTAGCAAAGAGATTGGCCGAGGCGAGAGAAAAAAGAATTTTAAATTATTTAAGGCCGGACGGAAAATCTCAGGTAACGGTTGAATATTTGGGAAATAAGCCCCAAAGATTAGACAGTGTCGTTATCGGTGCCCAGCACGATCCCGACGTTTCCTTAAAAAAAATCAGAAAGGATATTATTGAAAAGGTAATTAAGCCCGTCTGCAGGAAATATTTGGATAAAAAAACCAAATTTTACGTTAATAATACTGGTCGCTTCGTTATCGGCGGACCGGTTTCCGATACCGGCATGACGGGCCGGAAGAATGTTGTTGATGCTTATGGTCCTCAGATTCCCATTGGCGGCGGAAGTTTTTCCGGAAAAGATCCGACAAAAGTTGACAGGTCCGGCGCCTACATGGCGCGTTATGTTGCCAAAAATATTGTGGCCTCAGGATTAGCCGAAAAATGCACGGTTGAAATATCCTATGTGATTGGTGGGACCAAGCCTCTTTCAGTGAAAATTAATACTTTCGGCACCGCTAAAATTCCGGAAGAAAAATTAGAAAAAATCATTCCTCAGGTTTTTGATTTGTCTCCCGGCGGATTAATCAGAGAGTTGAACCTTTTAAGGCCGATTTATCAGAAAACCGCCTGTTTCGGCCATTTTGGCAGAAATGACCCTGACTTCACTTGGGAAAAAACCGATAAAACAAAAAAAATACTGAAATTTTTATGAAAATTTCCTTTTTAAAGTATAAAAATATTTATTATGTCTTCTCAGGAATACTGCTTATTGCCAGCCTAGCTTCTATTTTGTTCTTCGGCTTAAGATTCGGTATAGATTTTCTGGGCGGGAGCATTCTGGAGGTTGATTTCGAAGTGCGGCCGGAAAACCAAATAATCCAGGAAAAAATACAAGACCTGAATTTGGGGGAAACAATAATCCAGCCGACCGGCGAGAAAGGAGTAATTTTAAGATTTCGTGAAATTGACGAAACCGCCCATCAGCAAGTCATTGCTAAATTAAATGAAATTTCAGCGACAACTGAAAAACGTTTTGAGAGCATCGGTCCCACAATCGGCAAGGAACTCCGTCAAAAAACGATAATTCTGATAGTCGTTTCTCTGATGGCGTTGCTCATTTATATCGCCATTGCTTTCCGAAAAGTTTCCCGACCCGTTTCCAGCTGGCAATACGGGATAGTTTCGATTTTCACCCTGTTTTTTGACATTTTAATCCCCGTGGGACTTTTCGCCTTTTTGGGTAAATTTTATAATACCCAATTTAATATTCCCATCATAACCGCCTTGCTTACCATTCTGGGATACACGATTAACGATAAAGTTATTATTTTTGACAGGATCAGGGAAAATCTTTTAAGAAGCCGCAAGGAAAATTTTGAGGATTTGGTTAATGAAAGTTTGAACCAAACCCTTTCCCGGTCGCTCAGTACGGGAACCTGCACGCTTTTAGTTCTAATTGCGATATTTTTCCTTGGAGGAGAAACCTTGAAATACTTCGCTTTAACCTTAATCGTGGGAATTGTCAGCGGTACTTATTCCTCAATTTTCCTGGCCGCCCCCTTGCTGGTTACCTGGCTGAAATTGAGGAAAAAAGGCTGGGTTTGACAAGCATATTAAAATATGGTTAAATAGTTAAATTAGAGCCATATGAAATCTAAATTTGATTATTCAAAAATTTGTTCCAATTTCCTTAAAGTTTTGCCCCAAAAGCAAAGGGAAATAATCTCCCGCCGGTTTGCCTTAGGGATAAAAAAAGCCGGTAAAGAAAAAATTAAAGGCGAAACCTTGGAATCAATAGGTGAAAGTTTTGGGGTAACCAGAGAAAGAGTCCGTCAGATTGAAGAAGACGGATTTTTTAAATTAAAGCCGGAAATTAAAAAATATCAGGAAGTTTTTAATTATTTATATCAATATCTCAAAAAGCAGGGCGGTCTTAAAAAAGAAGACGCGCTTTTGGCTGATTTGGCCGGTTCCAACTCTAAAAGCCAGATTTTATTCCTTTTGACCCTGGGAGAACAGTTCCAAAGAATCGCCGAATCAAAAAATTTCCATTCTTTCTGGACTACAGAGAACACTTCTTTATCTCAGGCGGAAAAAACAATCAGCCAACTTTCGGAAAAGTTAGAAAAAAAAGGAAAACCGCTTAATTTAAAAGAAGTAAAACAAGCAGGCGGTTCTAACCAGAACGTTATTTCTTTTTTGGAAATTTCAAAAACGATCCAGAAAAATTCCGAGGGGCTTTGGGGATTATCAAACTGGCCGGAAATCAATCCCCGAGGAGTAAAAGACAAGGCCTACCTGGTTTTCAAAAAAGAAAATAAACCTCTTCATTTTACCGCCGTGGCCGAATTAATTGGACCCGCTCTTCCTCAAACCGTTCATAATGAACTCATAAAAGACCCAAGATTTATTCTGGTGGGCCGGGGCACTTATGCTCTAGAGGAATGGGGCTACGAAAAAGGAGTGGTCAAGGATGTCATTGCGAAAATTTTAAAAGAGGCGAGAAAACCCTTAAACAAGGAAGAAATTTTAGAAAAAACCTTAGAACAAAGATTCGTCAAAGAAAATACGGTTTTATTGAATTTAAGCAATAAGAAATATTTTTTAAAGAATTCCCAAGGCGACTACACAATAAGAGAAGCATAAACTTATGCCGGAACCATCTTTCTCCTTATTTTTTGATGCTGCCTGGCAAATTTTCAAAAACTGGTGGTGGATTTTGCCGCCTTTTATTTTATGGAAACCCTTTATGTCTCTTTGGATTTGGTGGCGTTTCGAAAGCTGGATAGAAAAACAAAGGTGGATTGTGCTTGAGATAAAGTTGCCGAAAGAAATTTTGAAACCGATTAGGGCCATGGAAACGGTGATGAACAGCATTCACGGCGTCATCTATCATCCGCCCGATTGGTGGGAAAAATGGGTTGATGGTCAAATTCAGCTTTCCATTGCTTTTGAAATAACTTCCATTGACGGCGAACCTCATTTTTATATCAGAACTCCGGTTTCGTATCGGGCCGCAGTAGAATCAAGTTTTTACTCTCAGTATCCCGAGGTTGAAATTGAAGAAGTTGATGATTATACCAAGTACGTTCCTCAGAATATTCCCAACAAAGATTGGGATTTGTGGGGCTCAGATTATAAAACAGCGAAAGACGACCACTATCCGATTAAAACCTATCTTCAATTTGAAACCGAACATGAGCCTTTGGAGGAAAAAAGAGTTGATCCGGTCGCTTCGCTTTTGGAAGCCATGGCAAAGATAAAACAGGGAGAGCAGCTCTGGATTCAGATTATTGCCACTCCTTTGGCTAAAGATAAAGGAACGGCTGACTTGGGCGATGCTACCACCATACCCTGGCTTAAAGAAGGAGAAGCGCTTAGGGATAAATTGGCTAGGCGCATAGAAAAGCCAAAAGAAAAACCAATAATTCAGGAAGCCGCCGAAATTTTAATTACCGGCAAAGTAGGAGAAGAAGAAAAACAGCAAGAAATTATTCCGCCCGAAATGAAGCTTACCCCGGGCGAAAGGGAAGTTATTACCCAGGTGGAGGCAAAGATGACAAAACCCATTTTTGAAACAATCATCAGATTTATTTATATGGGGCAAAGAAATGTTTGGTTTAAACCTAATTTCAGATTGGCTTTTTCCTTTTTTACCTCTTACACTACGGCAAATCTTAATATGCTGCTTCCGATAAGCAAGACCCTGACAAAAATTCACAAAAAATTGTTTTTGCCCATAAACTATCTCCGGCCCAGAAGGCATTATATGAGATGTAGGAAACTATTCAGAAATTATACTCACCGAGTCAACCATTCTTTTCCAAGATCGGGTGAAGTTTGCATGCTAAATACGGAAGAAATAGCATCGCTTTTTCACTTTCCCGGCAAAGCCGTTGCTCCGGCTCCCGGTATTTCCCGCATTGAAGCTAAAAAAGGCGGAGTGCCGCCAGAATTGCCTGTTGAATAATTTTTCATAATTAGGAGGGCCATGAATAACGACATTAATTTTTTTGCCGAAACCACTTTCCGAAATCAAAGAAAGAAATTCGGAATCAAAATCGACGACAGGCGCCGGCACCTTTATGTTATCGGAAAGACCGGCATGGGGAAAACCGTCATGTTGAAGAATATGGCTATTCAGGATATTCAAGATGGCCGGGGCATTGGTTTTGTTGACCCGCATGGCGAAGCAGCCGAAGAATTGCTGGATTTCATTCCTTCCAGCCGGGTGAATGATGTGGTTTATCTTAATCCGGCCGACCTGGAGCATCCCATTGCTTTTAATATTATGGAAAGCGTCAATTTAGAGCACCGGCATCTGGTGGCTTCAGGATTGATGGGCGTTTTTAAAAAAATCTGGCCTGACGTCTGGTCAGCCCGCATGGAATATATTTTAAATAACTCAATTTTAGCGCTTTTGGAATATCCCAATTCCACGCTTTTGGGAGTAAACCGAATGCTGGCTGATCCCGAATACCGGAAAAAAGTCGTGGATAGAGTTACGGATCCGGTTGTAAAATCTTTTTGGGTTCAGGAGTACGCTAGATATACCCAAAGATATGAAGTGGAGGCAACGGCCGCAATTCAGAATAAAGTCGGCCAGTTTGTTTCCAATCCTTTAATCAGAAATATTATCGGCCAGGTGAAATCCAGCATTAATATGCGGGAAATAATGGATAGCAAAAAGATTTTGATTTTAAATCTTTCCAAGGGCAGAATCGGAGAAGATAATTCCCGGCTTCTGGGAGCCCTTTTAATCACTAAAATCCAGTTAGCCGCGATGTCCCGGGTGGATATTCCAGAAGAACAGCGGCAAGATTTTTTCCTTTACGTTGACGAGTTTCAGAACTTTGCCACAGAGTCCTTTACCAATATTTTATCCGAAGCGAGAAAATACCGGTTAGCTTTGATACTGGGGCATCAATATATCACCCAGATGGAAGAAACCGTCCGAGACGCGGTTTTCGGCAACGTGGGAACCATTGTCACTTTCAGGATAGGAGCCGAGGACGCCGAATTCCTGGAAAGAGAGTTCCAGCCCGAATTCACCGCCCAGGACCTTGTTAATTTGGGGAAATACAATATTTATCTGAAATTAATGATAAACGGAATTACCGGCTCCGCTTTTTCAGCTGAAACTCTACCGCCTTTCCCAAGAATGGAAGAATCAAGCCGGGAAAAAATCATCAAGGTTTCCCGCGAAAGATACGGTACGCCAAACAAAATCGTGGAAGAAAAAATTGCCAAATGGACCGGCATTTTGACAATGCCTGACGTTCCGAGAAATCAAAGCGGTGGTAACCAGCCGGTTTTATACGACGCCCGCTGTTCTCTTTGCGGCCGGGATACAAAAGTTATTTTTCCGCCCGACGCCTCAAGGCCCGTTTATTGCAAACCCTGCTTGAAGAAAGTGAAAGACTCTCAATCTCAAAAGCCAAAACAGGAAATTCAGGAAACAACCCCAAAAATTTCTTTTAAAGAAGCGGTTAACCAGTCACCGGTTGCTTTTTCCAGCAAAAAACCTGCTGATGACAAAAGGCCCAAAAGAAAAGAGGTTAATTTGGAAGAACTGAAAAAGACTCTGGAGGAATCTTTAAAAGAAGTGAAAAAGGAAAAAGAAGATGAAAACTCTCAAGAACTTTAATTTTAAAAACAAAAAAGTATTAGTCAGATGCGATTTCAACGTTCCCCTTTCAGAAAAGGGGAACGTTTTAGATGACTTCAGGATAAAAAGCACCCTGCCCACAATTGAATATTTAATAAAAGAAGAGGCAAAAATAATTTTAATGAGCCACTTGGGAAGGCCGGAAGGAAAAGCGGTAGTAGGATTAAAATTAACGCCAATCCAGAAATTATTGGAAAAATATCTTAATTTACCGGTAAAAAAATCGGAAGATTGCATTGGCAAGGAAACCGAAGAATTAATTAATAAAATGAAGGCAAAGGAAGTGTTGCTTTTGGAGAATTTAAGATTTCATAAAGAAGAGGAAGAAAATGATGATAGTTTTGCCAGAGAGCTGGCAAAACTGGGGGATATTTACATTAATGACGCCTTTGGCGCTTCGCACCGGTCTCATGCTTCAATTGTCGGTATTCCCAAATATCTGCCTTCGGCTGCAGGATTGTTGCTGGAAAAAGAAATCAGGGTTTTAACCGATTTGATGAAAAATTCCAAAAAACCTTTATTAGCCATCATCGGCGGGGCGAAAGTGGAGACAAAAGCAGAACTAATCAATAAAATTTCAGAAAGCGCCGATTTCGTGCTTATCGGCGGTTTGATTAAAAAAGAAATAGAAGAAAAGAAAATTTCCCTGAATTATCCTCAAAAAATCGTGGTTCCTTTTGATGAAGTTGACGAGAGAGATATCGGGGAAAAAACCATAAAACTTTTCAAAGAAAAAATATTATCGGCAAAAACCATTTTCTTTAACGGCGTTCTGGGGCAGATTGAAAAAGAAGAATTCACCAAAGGGACTGAGGAAATTTTAAGAGCCATTATCCAGAGCGGCGCTTTTTCGGTGGTGGGAGGAGGGGAGATGGTGGAGTTCGTCAATAAACTGGGTTTAATTGAAAAATTTAATCACGTTTCAACCGGCGGCGGAGCCATGATTGCTTTTTTATCGGGAGAGAAGTTGCCGGGAATTGAGGCGTTAAAATAATGGAAATTAAAAACCTGAAAAAGGCGGCGGAAAGAATAACGGCCGCAATCGGAAACAAAGAAAGGATAATTCTTTATGGCGATGCCGATTTGGACGGCATCAGTTCGGTTATTGTCATGGAAGAAACCATTAAAACCTTAGGCGGCAAGGTTGAAGTTTGTTATTTTCCCGATAGGGAAGTTGAAGGTTACGGCATTAACGAAACTGCCTTAAAGTTCCTGAAAAAATACAGCCCGGCCTTGTTAATTACCGTGGATTGCGGCATCGGCAATTTTAAAGAAATAAAACTGGCTAAAAAATTGGGATTTGAGATAATAATTCTTGACCACCACGAGCCCCTGGACAAGTTGCCGGTGGCTGATATTATCGTTGACCCGAAACAAAAAGGCGACAGGTACCCTTTCAAAAGATTAGCGGCGGCGGGCGTTGTTTTTAAAGTTTCAGAATTGCTTTTAGAAAACAGCCGTAAAGAAATAACCCAGAGCTTAAAAAAATCATTCCTGGAATTGGTGGCCTTGGCAACCATTGCCGACATGATGCCCCGTCAGTCGGAAAACAGGGTTTTCATTGAAGAAGGAATGCAGTCAATAAAAAATTCTTTTCGGCCCGGAATTAAAGCTTTTTTTGAAATTAATTCCCTTAAGAAATGTCCTGACTTTGACCAGAAAATTTCAAAAATCATATCAATTTTAAACGTCCGGGACGTAAAAAATAGATTACCGGCAGGTTTCAGATTACTAACTTCTCCTTCTCCGGAAGAAGCCAAGAAAATAATTAAAATCCTTTTGTTAAAAAATAAAACCAGAAAAGAAGAAACGGAAAAAATTATTGAAGAAATCGAAAAAAGAATAGAAAATAAAAAAGATCCTTTAATTTTTGAGGGAGATAGAAATTTTAATTCAGCCCTGCTGAGCTCTGTTGCCTCTATCATTTCCCGCACTTACTCTAAGCCAACTTTTCTTTATAAAAAAATGGCTGAAGAAACTCAGGGAACGGTGCGGGCGCCCAATGATCTTAATAGCGTGGATTTGATGAAAAAATGCTCAAAATATCTTTTAACTTACGGCGGTCATCCGCAGGCATCGGGGTTCAGGGTAAAAAACAAGAATTTGGAAAAATTCAGAATTTGTTTAATAAATAATTTAAAAAGAATGAAAAAATGAAAAAAATAACTATTTTTACAGACGGCGGTTCCAGGGGCAATCCGGGCCCGGCGGCGATCGGAGTTGTTTTTTGCAATGAAAAAGGCCAGGGCTTCAAAAATTATTCGGAGTTTTTGGGCGATAATCTGACCAACAACGAAGCTGAATACCAGGCCGTAATTTTCGCTTTGAAAAAATTCAAAGCCCTTTTCGGAAATAAGATTGCCAAAACCTCGGAAGTGGAAGTGAAATCGGATTCCGAACTCCTGACAAAACAACTGAAAGGGGAGTATAAAATTTTAGAGCCGAAAATCCAAGCCTTATTTTTAGCCGTCTGGAACTTGAAAATTGATTTCAAAAGAATAAAATTTACTCTCATTCCCAGGGAAAAAAATAAAGCGGCCGATGAGCTGGCCAACGAGGCGCTGGACCATAAAGCTCAAATCCAGAAACTTCTTTAGTCAAACAAAAAAGTCCCAAAAATATCGGGGCTTTTTTATATCCTAGCAAGTCCGTAAGCCGAATTTTGTTTTAAAATGATCATCTGTCTAGGCGAGTTACTTTTCACAAGCGTCCTATGATAAAACACAGAACTCTTGGTTTACTCTTGCACCCGATAAGGATTTAGCCGTTTCACCCCAGAAATTACTTTCTGGACTCGTCCCGCATTTTGCGGGACTTCCTTGCGCTTTCGCGCTCGGTCGTCTCTGGTCGCACCTCGCGCCTTACGGCGGACAGCTGTTAGCTGCTATCTTTTTTGATCCCGCTAAAAGCGGGAAAAGAGTGTTCGGACTTTCCTCTAAGCACACAAATAATTTATATGCTCAGCGATCATTCAACTTGCTAGGACGAGTATATTTTAGCAAAATTTATTCTCATTTGTCAAGTCAGGCCAGATTTGTAAATGAGGTAAAATTATATTAAAATAGATGATTAAATGTTGCAAAAAATTTTTCATTCTCAAACAAGAACAATTACAACCGCCGCTTTGATTTTGTCGGTAGCTTCTCTAATCAGCCGGCTTTTGGGATTGATCCGGGACAGGTTGCTGGCCAGCACTTTCGGAGCCGGTTCCGACCTCGACGTTTATTTCGCCGCTTTCCGTATCCCTGATTTTATTTATAATATCTTGATTGCCGGCGGCATTGTTGTCGCTTTTTTGCCCTTATTCTCAGAATATTTTTTAAAAGACAAAAAAGAGGCCTGGGATTTTGTGAATAATGCCTTAAACGTATTTCTGTTTTTTCTGGTTTTAGTTTCCCTGGGTATCAGTATTTTTGCCCCGTTTCTGGTAAAAATAATTACCCCCGGATTTGATCCTCAGCAGATTTCTCTTTGCGTTCTTCTGACAAGAATTCTTTTTTTGAGCCCGATTCTTCTCGGTTTATCCTCAATTTTCTCGGGCGTTTTGCAGTACTTTAACAGGTTTCTGATTTATAGTTTGGCTCCGATTTCGTACAATGTCGGTATAATTTTAGGGATTGTTTTTTTGGCGCCGTCTTCAGGGATTTTGGGGGTGACTCTGGGAGTAATCACGGGAGCTTTCCTTCATTTTTTCATCCAGTTTATTTCATCTTTTTCGGTCGGTTTTTCCTACAAACCCCTTTTCAAAATACTGGATCCTAAAATCAAAAAAGTATTTTCTTTAATGATTCCGAGAACCTTGGGCGTGGCCGCTCCCCAGATAAATCTGATGGTGGTAACCGCCATCGCTTCAATTCTTCCTGCAGGAGCCCTTTCCATTTTTACCCTGGCCAATAATCTCCAGCAGTTCCCCATGGGGTTAATCGGTATTCCTTTTGCCATAGCCGCTTTTCCGGCGTTATCCAAAGCCTGGGCGGCGCAAAAAAAAGATGAGTTTCTTGAGAAATTTTTATCAGCTTTCCGCAAAATTCTTTACCTGGTTATTCCTTTGAGCATTCTGATTTTCGTTTTCAGAAACCAGATAATATTAATTTATAAAACCGGAAGATACGGCGAGGAAGCGGCGTCTCTGACAGCGGTTTCTTTGGGATTGTTTGCTTTGGGCATTTTCGCCACCACTCTGATTCCCCTGATTTTGCGGGCCTTTTTCGCTCTTAAGGATACCAAGACGCCCACAATAATTTCAATAGGCGGCATGATTTTGAACGTTTTTTTGTGTTTCGGGCTGACTCATATTTTGAGTTTTCCGAACGTTTTTCAGAATTTTGTGGAAAGAATTTTCGGGCTTCAGGGGATAAATGATATTTCCGTGGTCGGTTTGGCTCTGGCTTTTTCAATAGACAGTATTTTACAATTTATTTTTTTGCTAATCTTCCTGTTTTATAAATTAAACGCTAAAAACAATAACTCCCGCATTGAAACCGTAAATTAAAATGGAAAACTTAAGAAATTTCTGCATTATCTCTCACGTCAATCACGGAAAATCCACTTTATCTGACAGATTCCTGGAAATAACCCAGACCATTCCCAAAGAAAAAATGCGGGAGCAGTTTTTGAATTTGATGGATTTGGAAAGAGAAAAGGGGATTACCATAAAAATGCAGCCGGTAAGAATGGAATATGCTCTGGGGCCCAATACCTATCACCTGAACCTGATAGACACCCCCGGCCACGTTGATTTTTCCTACGAAGTTTCCAAATCCCTGGCTGCCGTGGAAGGAGCCATTTTATTGGTTGATGCGACCAAGGGGATCCAGGCCCAGACCTTGGCCAATTTGGAATTGGCAAAAAAGCAGAATTTGGTTATTATTCCGGCCATTAATAAAATTGATATGCCTCAGGCAAGAACAGAGGAAACAAAAAAAGATTTAAGCCATTTGCTAAACATATCACCTGAGGAAATTTTTCTGATTTCGGCAAAACTGGGGACAAACGTAAAAGAACTGCTGGAAACAGTGATTGAAAAAGTTCCTCCGCCAAAAGGCGATAAGGAAAAACCTTTAAGAGCCCTGATTTTCAGTTCAAAATACGATGCTTTCAAAGGCATTATTGCTTATGTCAGAGTGGTGGAGGGAAAAATAAAAGCCCAGGATAAAATTTATTTAATCCAGTCGGCGACCCGCGGCGAGGCAAAAGAAGTGGGATTTTTTAAGCCGGAATTCAAACCGACTCCGGAAGTGATTGCCGGCGAAATCGGCTATATTGCCACCGGCATCAAGGAGCCGGAAAAAATAAGGGTAGGCGATACCATTTCTCTTTTAAATTCGGAAGTTGAACCATTGCCGGGATATGAAGAACCCAAACCCATGGTTTTTCTCAGTATTTATCCTGAAAACGCCGACAATTTGGATTTATTAAAAGATTCGTTGGAAAAACTGCAACTGCTTGATACGGCTCTGATTTTCAAGCCCGAATTAAAAGAAGGTTTGGGACGGGGTTTTCAATGCGGGTTTCTGGGTCTGCTTCACGCTGAAATTATTTCAGAAAGATTAAGAAGGGAATTCGGTTTGGAACTGGTTTTATCCACGCCCTCCGTAATTTACAAGGTAATTAAAAACGACAATAAAGAAATTATGGTTTATACCGCTTCCAATTGGCCCAATTCCAGCGAAATAAAAGAAGCCAAAGAACTCTGGGCAAAACTCCAGATTTTAACCCCCATAGATTATTTGGGCGGGATTTCCCAACTTTTGGAAACTATTGAATCAAAAAACATCAAAACCGACTATTTGGCTTCGGGCAAGACGGAATTGATTTACGAAGTTCCGTTAAGAGAAATTATTAATAAAAATTTTTACGACAAACTAAAAAGCGTATCCCGAGGTTTTGCCTCGATGAATTACGAGATTTTGGACTGGAGAGAAGGGAGCTTTGTTAAACTGGATATTTTGCTTCTGGCTAAAAAAGAAGAAGCGCTTTCCAAGATTGTTTCTGAAAAAGAAGCCTACTCGGAAGGAAAAAAGGCGGTTGAAAAACTGAAAGAAAATCTGCCGCCCCAGTTGTTCGCCGTTCCCATCCAGGCGGCCATTAACGGGAAAATCATTGCCCGGGCCACGATCAAAGCCATGAGGCGGGACGTTATCGCCCCTCTTTACGGCGGAGATTACACCAGGAAAAGAAAACTCCTGGAAATACAGAAAAAAGGCAAGAAAGAATTAAAAGAAAGAGGCCGGATTCAGATTCCTTCCAAGGTGTTCATTGAGATGTTTCGGGGTTAATTAAGTGGTTGAAAATAAGATAAAATTCGTCTAATATCTAAAACAGAGGAGCGATCAAAAAACCGATCGTGCTCAAAGCCACCAGAGAAACTAAAATAACCCAGATTATTCTAAAAACCTTTTTTGATTTCATATTCATTCAATAAAATGATAGCAAAGAACAGAAAAATAAGAAAGAGGAGCAGTTCCCAGAACGTCTTTTTCTCGGTTTTTCTTGCAGTTATATTCATCGGATTAGTCGGTTTTTTGGTGGTTTCTGACATAAAAATAAACCAAAAAAGGGGAGAATTATTGAAACGAATTGATGAATTGAAAAAACAGGCCCAGCTTCTGGAGGCGGAAAATACCAATCTCCAGGCGGGGATTATTGAGACCGAGAGCGAAATCTATCAGGAAGGGAAATTAAGGGAACAGGGTTATATAAAAGAAGGGGAAAAAGCCGTAGTTGTTTTGCCGCCGGAAAATCAGGCCGAAGTACAGACTACAACCGAAAAGAATTTCTTTGAAAAGATTTTGGAGAAAATAGGATTCTAATCCGCGGGTGCGAGAGTAGCACAATGGCAGTGCATTTGCTTCCCAAGCAAGATACGGGGGTTCGATTCCCCTCTCTCGCTTAGGCTTGACATTTTTAGAAAATAATATAATCTGAAAATAGTAAAAATTGCGGAAAGGAGACTGCAATGGAAGAGGCATTAGCGACAGTTTATCCGGAGGTGCCGTCCCACGAACTTAAAAATCTGCAGGACATTATTGGTTATTTTGTGAAGAACGCCAAGACGATTGAAGAGGCCACGAGGAAGGCGAGAGACTACGTGATAGACAGAGTATTTTTCTCTGGTTGGGGTAAAGTTAATCCTACCCCTGCATTTGACGAAGCCGTCAAGAAAAAATTTAACGAACTCCACTAATATACAGAAAAGAGCCCCAGTTCAATCTCGGGCTCTTATTTTTTCCTTGAAAATTACCCGTTTTTATGATAAAATAATAATATGCCGTATTCTTATACTGGGATAATTTATATTTTTTCTGCGATAGTTTTCGGATTTGGTTCTTATAAATTCTATAAAGTTTGGCAGAAACAAAGAAATTTTGTTTCCAAAATTTTCGCCTATTTATTCGGTTCCATCGCCATCGCATTTTTGATAGACGGGTTCTTTGGGGGAATGTTTTTTTTAGAAAGTCCTGAAATAATGAACTGGATTATGATTTTAGGATTTTTAACATTTGGAATCTCTCTTAGTATTCTGGGTTACCTCGCGGTTTATTTGAAATTTCCTAAGATTTCTCCCAAAATTGGTTTTTTTACAATGCTTTTTTACTCAATAGGCATAGGAATTCTTAATATTTTCTATCCAACCCATGTTTTTCTTGAGCCAACAAAATTTATAAACTGGGAATTTCATCCCTTAGTGGGAATATTAAGATCGCTTAGTTTTGTCATTCCTTCTATCTTCCTAACTATTGCTTTTTTCCATCAGGCCAGAATTACCGTAGATAGAAGAATAAAAACGAGAGCAATTGGATTTGGTATGGCTTTTCTTCTGGTTATAATTACCTCCGGTTCAGATATGATTTCCGCTGGTTTTATTAAACCCGATCCAATGATTGCGGATGTAGGATTAGCCGTTGCTTCACTTATTCTTTTGTTAGTATTTATTTTAGTGCCGACCATCGGCGAAGTGCCATATAAAGAAAAATATGAAATATCCGATAACGATTAAAAGGGGACCCTTATCTTTAATTAAAAACATCATCATTGTTGAGGTTTTTGTCGCTGCTCTGCTGGTTTTTTCCGCTTATTTGCTTAACGTTGAAAATGTTTTACGTCATACTTTAGCTAAATTTATTCGTTATGATTTTTCTTTAGTCCTGGCTGCTTCCCTGTTTCAATTGTTAATCACCATTATTATCTTTTTGAGATGGCATAACGAAAATTACGAGATCCGCGAAAAGGAAATAATAACAAAAAAAGGAATTTTCTCGGTCAGCCAGAAATCGTTTCCCCTTAAAGATATAAAAGAAGTGGCTTACCGACAGAACCTTTTGGAAAAGTTGACCAACTGCGGCACAATCGTTATTCAGAATTTGCAGTCAAAATCCGTTCTTTTCCTCCGCAACATAGAAAATGCCGACCTGATTACTGACACATTAAAAAGTTTAATTGATAAAATCAATCTTACCGAGGCTGAAAAAGAAAAAAAACTGTCGGCTTTGGAACTTATTTTTGCCGGTGAAACCCAGAATCTTGAATTCAAAGAAAGTTTCAGGTGGGATGACAAAAGAAGAACCATCAATAAAGACCTGGAGAAAACGGTGATGAAGGCCATTGCCAGTTTCCTGAACCTGGACGGCGGCAAAGTCATTATAGGCGTCAGCGATAATAAATCCGTCAATGGCCTGGAAGCGGATTATGGAAGCTTGCCGAGAACCGACCGGGACGGATTTGAAAACCATTTTAACCATATCTTCAATATCATGCTCGGCGCCAGATTTCGGCAGTTCGTGAAACTGAATTTTGAAAAAATCAACAATCGCGATATCTGTCTGGTGGAGATTGCCCCGAGCGACAGTCCGGTTTACGTGAAAGTGAACAATACCGAAGAATTTTTCGTCAGAACGGGAAACGCCACCACTTCTTTGATAATGAGCGAAACGGCCGAATACATTAAATCTCACTGGAAAGAAAGTTAAAAAATAATGCTCTATTCCCGCGGGGGTCGAACGCGATAAAATTTCTTTCAGAAATTTTGTATAGCGTCCAAATAGCTCAATTGGCAGAACGGCGGTTTTTCAATATACAACCAGTTCTAATGTTGATGTCGGTCGTAAATCCTTGTATACTAAATATATGCCAATGCCTAAAAAACCCAGAAAAAAGTGTCTTAATTGCGGCGAAGAAACACCCCGTGCGGGGTATAAATACTGCAGTAATGCATGCCAAATTAAATATCAGTACCAGTTTTATATCAAAAAGTGGAAGACTGGAAAGGAGAATGGATTACAGAGTCTAGGCATAGTCTCAAGGCATATCAAACGATATTTAAGAGAAAAGTTTGGGAATAAATGTTGTTTATGCGGATGGGCAAAGGTTAATCCCAAAACCAAACAGGTTCCATTAGTCGCTGACCATATTGATGGCAATTGGCGCAATAATATTGAAAGCAATCTTCGCCTTCTCTGCCCCAATTGCGACTCATTAACTCTTACATACGCTGGATTAAATAGGGGAAACGGTAGGAGGAATCGAGCTTTGAGCAAAAGAGCTAAAGAGGGTCGTTTATTGTTGAAGAATACGCCGGGGTAACTCAGTGGCAGAGTAGCTGTTTCGTAAACAGCAAGTCGAGAGTTCGAATCTCTCCTCCGGCTTAAAAACATGGCTGACATTCAGGCACAACTTAATGAAATACAATCTAAACTCCATCGCTTGATGGACCGTCTTTGATATAGAAAATAAGAAAAAAAGAATTGAGGGCCTGGAAAAAGAAAGTCAAAAATCAGATTTTTGGCAGGATAAAGAAAAGGCGGTGAGGGTTAACCAGGAACTGGACGACCTCAAAGAAGAAATCAGCGGTTTTGAAAAATTAAAAAATGATTTAGACGCTATTAAAGAGTTAAGCCAGGAGCCTGGCGTTGAAAAAGAAATTGAGAAACTTGAAAAAGAATTGAAAAAACTGGAAACTCAGGTTTTTCTTTCCGGAAAATACGATAGGGGAAACGCCATTCTGACAATTTATTCGGGAGCGGGCGGTCAGGATGCTCAGGACTGGGCAACAATGTTATTGAGAATGTACGAAAGGTACTGCTCTTTCAAAGGTTTCAAAACCGAAATTTTAAGCCAGTCCTTCGGTGAGTCGGGAGGGCCCGAAGGCAGAATCGGAACGAAATCAGTCACGCTGGAAATAAAAGGCAAATATGCTTTCGGTTTTTTAAAAAAGGAAAACGGCGTTCACAGATTAGTGAGAATTTCACCTTTTTCCAGCCAGAAACTCCGTCACACTTCCTTTGCCTTGGTGGAATTGCTTCCTGAAATTCAGAGAGTTGAAGGGTCGGAGATAAAAATCAATCCCGAGGATTTAAAAATTGATTATTACCGGGCCTCGGGGCCCGGCGGCCAGTATGTTAATAAAAGGGAAACTGCCGTAAGATTAACCCATCTGCCAAGCGGCATTGTGGTTGCCTGCCAGTCGGAAAGAAATCAGGGCGTTAATCGGGAAAAAGCAACGAAAATTCTGCTCGCCAAACTTATTCAAATGGAGGAAGAAAAAACAAAAAAAGAATTAAAAGAAATCAAAGGCAAGCAGATTTCCGCCAGTTGGGGAAACCAGATAAGGTCTTACGTTCTGCATCCGTATAAATTAGTCAAAGATTTAAGAACGGATGTTGAAAGTTCCAATCCCGATGCGGTGCTGGACGGCGACTTAGAGCAGTTCATAGAAGCCGAAATCAAGATTTAAAAATATGATAAAGTTTCAGAATATCAGTAAAATTTATCCCTCAAACATCAAAGCCTTAGATGATGTTTCTTTTGAAATTCAGGAAAAAG
>Ga0154691_107_pt15 | contig 19194 bp, 23 predicted proteins | sample Rifle2008BG13ft_FD_116120 | JGI IMG/M metagenome (GOLD analysis project Ga0154691, IMG submission 116120) | Candidatus Nealsonbacteria bacterium RBG_13_42_11 | reverse complement strand
AATTGAAGTTATGGCAAAATCCGAAAAGATGGCGCATTATTTAAACCTGCCCGTTCAGTCGGGCGACAATAAAATTCTGAAGGCGATGAACCGGCCGTATACGGCTGGAAAATACAAGAACCTGGTTAAAAAAATCCGTGAAAACATTCCCGATATCAATCTGTCAACCGATGTTATCGTCGGTTTCCCGGGAGAAACCAAGACACAATTTGAAAATACGGTAAAACTGTTCAAAGAAATGGATTTTGACATGGCTTATATCTCAAAATTCTCCTCAAGGCCGGGAACCGCAGCCGCCAAAATGGAAGACAACGTTCCCCGCCAAGAAAAAGAAAGAAGGTGGAAAATATTAAATAAATTTATCCTGAAAAAATTAAAAGAGAAAAAAGAAATTAAAAACAGGAAATTAATCGTTGTTTTAGGACCGACAGCGTCGGGCAAGTCCGATTTGGCGGTCCAATTGGCTAAAAAAGTTGCCGGCGAGGTCATTTCGGCTGATTCAAGGCAGGTATACAAAGGAATGGATATTGGAACAGGGAAAATAACCAAAAAAGAGATGAAAGACGTCCCCCATTATCTTTTGGATGTAGTCTCTCCTAAAAAAAGATTTGACGTTGTCCGATACAGAAATTTAGCTTTGAAAGCAATGAATAAAATCTTTAAAAAAAATAAAGTGCCGATTATCTGTGGCGGAACCGGTTTTTATATTCAGGCCTTAATTGACGGAATAATAATTCCGGAAGTGAAACCTGACTGGAAATTAAGGGAAAAGTTGGAGAAAAAAAGCATTAAGCAACTTTTTAAAATGTTGAAAAAATTGGACCCGCAAAGAGCAAAAAACATTGACAGATATAATCCCCGACGGCTCATCCGGGCAATTGAAATTGTATTAAAAAGCAAAAAACCCATCCCCGCTTTTAAGAAAATTCCTCTACCCTATCCGGTTTTAATAATCGGAATTAAAAAAAGAAAGGAGGAATTGAAAAAACTGATAGAAAAACGGCTTTTAAAACGGCTGAAACAAGGCATGATAGATGAAATAAAAAAACTCCATAAATCAGGAGTGTCTTGGAAAAGATTGGAGGAATTCGGCTTGGAATACCGCTATATTGCTTTATATTGCCAGAAAAAATTAACTTATCCAGAAATGATTGAAAAGCTGCAAAAAGAAGTAGAACATTTCGCAAAAAGACAGATGAATTGGTTTAAGAAAGATAGAAGAATACATTGGATTAAAAACTACAAGGAAGCTGAAGAATTGATAAGGAGTTTTCTAAAGTAATGCAAAAGGGGGAAGAACCTTTAACTACCCGTAGTATCTCTCTAGGCGTAGTCGGATCATTCCCCCTTTATACTTCACGGTCTCTCAACCACTCCCTTGAGACAGTTTTTATCGCCGTCTCTCGGGAGGCTGATGACACCTTTTTTTTGGAGACTTGAAAGGTCTCCTACCGTTAACGTTTCCACGCTAACCTCCTTTTTTTAGCACCAGCCCTGATCAAGCCGATGCTTTTTTGACTCCTCGACAATCTCTTGCCGCCTCTCCAGAGATAAAGTCTCCAGAGAAATCACCTCTCCTTCCGGCCCTATCGCATAGATAACAGGAGAAGATTTTGGCTTGTGAATTCTGACGGCTTTTTTGTCGCCGTCTACTTCTGCAGCTACCCCCACCATACTAAGTTTCTTGACATCACCCAGGGTAATTTTTTCCCAAGGCATCTCTTTCATTTCTTTCTTTACCCCCTTATATTTAATAATATTTTACTACTTTATTTTGTCTTTGTCAAGGTACTATTTAAAATTGTTTGGGCGGTCTGGGGATTGGCTTTACCTCGAGTTTGCGCCATAATTTTGCCGATTAAAAACTGAAGGGCGTTTTCTTTCCCCGCTTTATAATCTGCAACCGCTTTGGGATTATTTAAAATGATTTCTTTTATAATTTTCTCAATTTCGGTTTCGTCGGTAATCTGAGTCAGTCCTTTTTCCTGAATAATATTGGAAGGGTCGACTCCGGTTTTGAACATCTCGGCTAACACCTGCTTGGCTATTTTACTGGAAATTTTACCTTCCTGAATCAGGTTTATGAACTCAGCGAAGTTTTCCGCACTAATTAAGAAAGTTTTATCGGAAACGGAAACGCCTTTTAATAATCCCTGTAAATCGGTAATCAAATAATTGGCTGCTGTTTTTATCAAATTATGAAGTTTATCCTTGGGAAGATGAGCTTCAAATTCACTGATTACTTTTTCAAAATATTCTCCTAAGTTTTTTTTATAAATAAAAATCTCAATACTTTTTTCGTCTAATTTATACTCTCTTTTTAATCTTTCTCTTCTTTTTTGGGGTAGTTCGGGTATTTTAGCCCGAATCTCGTCAATAAATTCTTTTTTATGATGGAGAGGCGGCAAATCAGGTTCCGGGAAATATCGGTAATCATGCGCTTCTTCTTTTTCTCTCTGGCTTACGGTAATGCCTTTAATATCGTTCCAGCCCCGCGTTTCCTGAATAATTTTTTTGCCGGATTTTAAGATTTCCGTTTGGCGCTCAATTTCATAATCAATCCCCCGTTCCACCGCCCTGAAAGAATTCAAATTTTTAATTTCTACTTTTGTTCCAAGTTTTTTATCAGCCGAAAGGGAGATATTAACCTCCACTCTCATCTGCCCTTTTTCCATGTCAGCATCAGAAACGCCAAGATAATGCATGATTAAATGCAGCTCTTCGGCAAAATCTTTGGCTTCCTTTGCTGAAGTAATATCAGGCTCGGTTACTAATTCCATTAAAGGAATCCCGGCCCGGTTGAAATCAACTAAAGAGTATAATTCCGGAGCACTAAACTTAATACCCGTAACTTCTTTGGTTTCTTTATTGATTCTTACATTCCTATTATCTCCAATTTGTTCCTGTCTAGTAATGTGTACTAATCTTCCTGTATCTTCTTCCAGATGAACTCTGGTAATCCTGATTTTTTTGTTGTCCAATTCAAGAAAACCGCCTATACACAAAGGTTTATCATATTGTGATATCTGATAACCTTTTGGCAGATCGGGATAAAAATAGTTTTTTCTGTCAAATTTTGAATATTCAGGAATCTGGCAATTTAAAGCCAGTCCTGTTTTTATTACCTTTCTGACTGCCTCTTCATTAATAACGGGAAGCGTACCGGGTTGTGCCGTGCATACCGGGCAGATATTAACATTGGGACGTCTTTCATCAGGGTCATTCTTACAAGAACAAAACATTTTACTCTTGGTATTAAGTTCAATATGAATTTCTAAACCAATGGTAGGTTTATACATAGATTTATGTGGTTCTTACTCTACTTTTCTCCAATCTTCTGATACTTTTATTTCCTGTCCTTTTGTCTCATCAACAATTTCCTTTCCGGAACTGGTTCCAATAATATTAGCCCCGGCCTGAACCATCATTTTCAAATCAGACAAAGTTCTGATGGCGCCGGCTGCTTTAACCAATAAACCCGGAGCGGACTCTTTCATTATTTTTACGTGTTTCGCTTTTTCGGGCAGTTCCGTATGGTCTAAGGGATCGTTCACTGTCGCTGTTTTTACGCAAATGGCTCCGGACTTCTTTACGATTTCTGAGGCCTGCTTTATTTCCTCATCAGTTAAGTAGCCCGAGCCGATAATCACTTTAGTTGGCAGAATCTTACAAATATCTTTTAAGTCCTCTAAAACTTCGTAATATCTTCCATTTTTAAAGTTATCAATTTTCATCACTACATCAACTTCGTCAGAGCCGTTTTCTTTTGCACTGAATATCATTTTTTTTCTGTTATCATGAGAGCTGCTTCCAGTTGGCTCGTCAATTAAAGTGGTCACCTTAACCCGGCTGTCTTTTAAAACCTCCTTGGCTATTTTTGTATGCTCGGGAAAAACGCAAAAACCCCGGAAGCCGTATTCTTTGGCTTCTTCAGCAACTTTTCTGATTTCTTCTTCGCTGGCTCCTTTTTTAAGATAAGTCTGGTCAATCAAACCAGCAATGTTATTCATGCTTTTTAGACGCCAAATAAACGTTTTTTAATAATAAGGCGATAGTTAAGGGGCCGATGCCGCCCGGCACAGGGGTCAGAAAAGACGCCTTATTTTGGACATTTCTTCTGTCTACATCGCCTCTTACTTTATTTTTGCCCATAACACTGATGCCGGCGTCAATTAAAACAACTCCTTTTTTCAGCATTTTTTCTTTTATCAGATTGGGCGCCCCTAAAACCGTAATTAAAATATCGGCTGATTTTATTCCAGAACTTTTCCTGTTTTTTAAATAATTGATGCTGATGTTTTCTTTTTTCAGATATTTCTTCAGGGTTTTCCCGAAAATATCGGAATTAACCAGGGCAAAAACTTTTTTCCCTTTTAATTTTTTAGTTGATTTTCTTAAGACGATCAGAATGGATGAAATCAAGGGTGAAGAAAAGAGAGTATTTCTCCGGAAGCCATCAACGTCTTTTATGGGATTAATTTTCCCGATAATTTTATCTGGATTAATTTTCTTTAGCAGAGGTAGTTGAATAATTATACCATTAACTGAAAAATCTTTGTTCAGATATCCGATTAATTCAATAATCTCCTTCTCTTTGGTGTTCTCTCTTAATTTATAGTGGGAAATTTTAATTCCCGTTTTCCGGGCCGCTCTTTTTTTATTCCTGATGAATAATTCTGAGGCGGAATTTTTCCCGACTGAAATTACGGCCAGTTTCGGTTTAGTTTTCTCCTTTTTTATCTTTTTTTTTAATCCGGATAAAATCTTATCCGCCTCTTTTTTACCATTGAAAATCAACATAGATTGGGAATTTCCGGGTGATTTCTTTCACTCTTTTTTTAATCTGGTTTTTAATTTTAGTATTCTTGATGTTTTTTATTAGAGAAACAATCAAGCGGACAACTTCTCTGGCTTCTTTTTCTTTCAGGCCCCTAGTGGTTATGGCAGGGCTCCCCAATCTGATGCCCGAAGGATTATAGGGCGGCCTTTTATCAAAAGGAATGGCGTTTCTGTTGACATAAAGGCCGACTTCATCCAGTTCATCCTGGATTCTTTTTGATTCTGTTTTAAAAGGAGAAATATCTATGACCATTAAATGGTTGTCGGTTCCGCCTGAAACAATTCTAATCCCCTGTTTTTTGAATTCATCAGCCATAGCTCTGGCATTTAAAATAATCTGCTTTTGGTATTTCTTAAAAGAGGGTCTCATCGCTTCCAAAAAACAAACGGCTTTGGCGGCAATGACGTGCTCCAAGGGTCCGCCTTGCGTTCCCGGGAAAACCGCTTTATCAATTTTTTGGGATAGCGTTAATTTTCCTTTTGGGTCCAATCTGTCTTTTATTTTACAAAGAATTAAACCGCCTCTGGGACCCCTTAATGTTTTGTGGGTGGTAGTAGTCACCACATCGCACCAAGGAAAAGGATGGGGATGAAGTCCCGCCACCACCAAGCCCGCAATGTGAGCAATATCAGCCATTAAGTATGCTTTGATTCTATCAGCGATTTTCCTGAACTTTTTAAACTCAAGCGTTCTGGAATAAGCGGTGGTGCTGACAATAATTAATTTTGGTTTGAATTTTTTGGCGATTTTTTCCACTTCTCTCAGATTAATCCTCTCGGTTTTGGAATCTACTCCATAATAAGCGAAATTATATAATTTCCCCGAAAAATTAACCGGAGAACCATGGGTCAAATGTCCGCCGGCTGATAAATCAATGCCTAAAACTTTATCTCTATAATTCAATAAGGCTAAATAAACCGTGGCGTTGGCCTGCGAGCCCGAGTGGGGCTGGACATTAGCATGTTCGGCATGAAAGATTTTCTTTGCTCTTTCAATGGCCAGAGTTTCAATCTCATCAATAAACTGGTTTCCGCCGTAATATCTCTTTTTAGGATAACCTTCCGAGTATTTATTACTCAAAGGCGTGCCCATAGCGGATAAAACCGCGGGGCTGGCGTAGTTTTCAGAAGGAATCAAAACCAAACCATCTTTCTGGCGTTCAATTTCCTTTTTGATTAAATCGTAGATTTTCGGGTCGGTTTTTGCCAAATTCATAGAAAATAATCCTATTGTTCATTTTAGTAAAATTTGGGAATTTTTACAAATATAAAAGCTCTCCTGAATAAAACCAGAAGAGCTTACTTTGTATCTGTTATTCTTTAAAGATCATCAAAGATTATTGGCACCCTGCCTTTAACATCTTTTAAAAGATTTGTCATAACCCGCCTGATCTCCCAATGAGCGGCCGGAGCCGTCCTTAGCTTAAATACATGCCGCCATTCTCTAAAATTGGCAGTTATTACAATTTGAGCCTTGATGCCTGTTGGCAGAACCTGTCTGGCATCTTCGGGTTTCCATTTTGCCTGCCGCAAGCCCCGGTACATCTGCTCGTTCAAATCCATCCATTCCTGAAAAGAAACTTTTATCTTTTCTCCTCCGACTAAATCCAATTCCACCAGCTTTTCATCTTTATCTTTGTCCGGCGGAATCACCACGCGGAAATCACTCTCATCTACATAACGGGTTGATTCCTGCGTGTAAGCGGCAAGCCGATGACGAACCAATTCGTGAGTAAAACCCCGGGAAACATCATTAAACTCAACCGTCATGGAAGAGTGCTCTAAAACGCTTTTATGGCCTCTGTTTTTTATCATCTGCACAAATCTGGCAGCTGATTCATTATCAATTTTTTCCCTGCTTTGATAGGCAGTTTTACCGGCTAATTCAATTAACTGCAAGGGATTTTCACCGTTAAGACCGGCCATAATGGCTAAAATCCGATGGCTACCCTGATCTTTTAAAATCTTTGCCATTTTTACCTCCTTTTTTTGATTATATCTTTTATTTGGGAAAAAACCTCCACGATTGTTTTTTCTCCATCTATCATATAAACATTTTTAAAACGGCTTGGCAATATCTCGTAGGTTTTCCAAACTTTCTCCAGTTTTTCTTTTTTTTCAAAAAGTTTTATTCCCTCCCCTCTTTTTTCAATCCGCTGGACACAAACTTCGGGACTGACTTTTAAAATAAAAATCAAATCGGACGATAAAAAATCATTATTTAGCTTAATCAGCCACTCGAGATCCAATCCATCGGCTGCGCCGTAAGCAAAAGTGGAAAAAAAATAACGGTCGGAAATTACCGTTTTTCCTTCTTTTAGGGCAGGCACTATTAATTTTTCCAAATGTTCTTTCCTGTCCTGAGCGAATAAATCCTGCAGTTTTTGGGGTTCAATTCTTATTTTTTCATCCAGAATTTCTTTAATCTTTTTTCCAGCTTCGGAATCCCGCGTGGGTTCTTTTGTTAAGATTACTTCTTGCCCTTTTTTTATCAAAAAATCCCTTAATAATCCGGTTTGAGTTGACTGGCCGGAACCGTCCAGTCCTTCAATTACTATAAATTTTCCGGAATAGGAATTTTTTTGCATTTTTTATAAAAATCGATTTTAGAGCCGTTGTTTTCTATTCTGAAATCGGCTTTTTGGCCGATTTTCGGGATTAATATCTCAGTTTTTGATTTTTCCATTTTTAAGAACTTTTCATAAGAAATTTTGTCATCTTTCTTCTCGCCTCTTTTTTTTACTCTTTGCCATCTTGTTTTAGAAACAGCGGTAATATAAATAATCTTTCCGCCCAATTTCTTAATCATTTTATACTCTTCCCACGCCCGAAGACCGTTTAAGATTATTATTCCGTTTTTAATATTTCCTATCTTCCTTTTAATCGCTTCACCCAAAATATTATTTCCAAACCTTGCCCTTAAAACCGTTGCCAGCCATTGCTGGTCTTGTTTTTTTATCTCATTAAAAAAAATCTCCAGCGCTTCCGTAAGCGGCTGGGAAAAACGAAAACAGAAAGTTTGTTTAAATGTTTTTTTAAAACACTTGCAGAAAGTATCCTTGCCTGAACCGGTTTCGCCGACCAACCCGATGATTATTTTTGACATCTTGAATCAATTTTATTTTATTATTCCAAAAAAGTAATATCTGAAACTGGTTTGTCCAGCATATCTATTTTTATTCCAGCTTCCTTGAAAAGATTCACAAAATCGTCGTCCGCATATTTGCCAAAGGTCACATATCGTACAATTTTGGCATTAACCAGCATCTTGGCGCAGATTATGCAGGGAGTATGCGTACAGTAAAGCGTACTTCCTTCTATGCTAACACCATGTAAAGACGCCTGAATAATGGCATTTTGTTCTGCGTGTATCGCCCGGCATATCTGTTGTTGTGTGCCCGAAGGAATGTTTTTTTCATCTCTCAGGCAACCTAATTCAAGACAATCTTTAAGCCCGGCGGCAGCTCCGTTATACCCGGTTGATATGATATGTTTATTCTTAACGGCAACAGCGCCGACATGATGTCTCAGACAGGTTGAACGTTCAGCAACCACTGAGGCTATTTTAAGAAAATATTCGTCTATTGATAATCTTTTCATATTTACTCAATGGTAATACCCATGTTCTTGGCCGTGCCTTCAATCGTTTTCATGGCGGCTTCAATGTCTTCAGTGTTCAAATCGGGCATTTTCTTTTGGGCAATTTCACGAAGTTGAGCCCGGCTTATCTTGGCCACTTTGGTTTTATTGGGCTCTCCCGAGCCTTTTTCAATGCCGGCCGCTTTTCTGAGCAGGTCGGAAGTGGCAGGCTGTTTCAACCTGAAATCATAGGTTCTGTTTTCATAAACCTTAATCTCAACGGGAATCTTAAAACCTTCCATATTCTTTGACGCTTCATTGAATTTCTGGCAGAACTCGGAAATATTGAGCTGGTGCTGCGCCAAAGCCGGGCCGACGGGCGGCGCCGGAGTGGCCTTGCCGGCCAAAAGCTGAAGTTTCACTATTGCTTTTACTTTTTTTGCCATGTAATTTTAATTAAACTTTTTTAATTTGTAATGAATCTAATTCTACCGGCGTATCCCGGCCGAACATATTGACTAAAACCTTGACCTTGCCTCTTTCTTCGTCAACCTCCGAAATTTTACCGTCAAAATCCTTGAACGGACCGTCAGTAATTTTAACCAAATCGCCCGGCTGCGCTTCAATTTTGAACTGGGGCTCATCGCCTTTTATCCTCTTTTCCAAGTTTTCAATCTCGGGCAGGGAAACCGGAACGGGAGTCGTACCCGCCCCCACGAAGCCGGTAACGTTCGGAGTGTTTCTCACGACGTACCAACTGTCATCAGTCACAACCATCTCAACCAAAACGTATCCTGGGTAAATTTTTTCTTCCACCACTTTTCTTTTCCCGTTTTTGATTTTTATCTTTTTTTCTTTAGGAACCAGAACATTGAAGATTTTATCTTCCATGCCCAAAGATTCTATCCTTTGTTTCAGATTTTTGGCTACCGCATCTTCATAGCCTGAATAAGTATGCAGGACATACCAGTTTCTTTCTTGGGAAATTTGTTGTTTGGGCACGGTGGTTTATTTAATAATAAATTTTTCAAGCAATGTATTAATCAAAACGTCAAGGCCGCCCAAATAAGCGGCGATCACTACTGAAACGCCGATGACAATAAGAGTGTATTTTACGGTTTCCCCTCTTGTGGGCCAGTTTACTTTTTTCATTTCCAACCTGACCTGTTTGAGGAATTCAATTATTTTATTTGGAATATTCGCTAGGTTCATGGTTTTTAAAAAGCCCGCCAGGGCTCTTTATTGATAATAAGCCGGAAGAAGCTAAATGTCAAGGTTCCTTACCTTTTTGGCGTGGGTCTGAATAAACTTCTTACGGGGAAAAACTTCGCTGCCCATCAGAACATCAAAAATCTTATCTGCGTCTCTGGCGCTTTCAATATTCACTCTTAAGAAAACCCTGTTTGCCGGATTCATGGTTGTTTCCCATAATTGTTCGGGATTCATTTCTCCCAAACCCTTATATCTTTGAAGAGAAACTCCCGGAGGCAGTTTTTTCATAATCTTTAATTTTTCTTCCTCGCTATAGGCATAACTTATATTCTTTGCCGACTGCACCCTATAAAGAGGCGGCTGGGCAATGTATAAAAATCCGGCTTCAATAATCGGCTTGAAATAGCGGTAAAAAAGAGTTAAAAGCAGGGTTCTGATGTGGGCGCCGTCAACGTCGGCATCGGTCATGATGACGATTTTTTGGTATCTTAATTTTTCTAAATTAAAATCTTCTGCAACGGCAGTTCCCAAAGCAATAATCAGGGATTTAATTTCTTTGAACGCCAGTATTTTATCAAGCCGGGTTCTTTCCACGTTTAAGATCTTTCCCCGAAGAGGCAAAATGGCCTGAAACTTTCTGTCCCGCGCCTGTTTTGCCGAACCGCCGGCTGAATCCCCTTCCACAATGTATAATTCGGATTCCTCGGGCTGGCTGGAAGAACAGTCAGCCAGTTTCCCGGGCAATGCCAGGCCGTCTAAAATTCCTTTTCTTAAAACAGTTTCCTTGGCAATCTTGGCCGCTTTTCTGGCTTTGGATGATAAAATACATTTTTCAATAATGGCTCTGGCATCCTGAGGATTCCTTTCCAAAAAGTCAGCCAATGTTTCGGAAACTACCGCTTCGGCAGCCGGTTTGGCTTCCGGATTACCCAATCTTGCCTTGGTTTGGCCTTCAAATTGGGGTTCCCTCAATTTAATGGAAATTACACCTGTAAAACCCTCTCTGACGTCGTCTCCGGTCAGATTTTCTTCACTTTCCTTCACTAAGCCGTTTTTCTTGGCATAATCGTTAAAGCTTCGGGTTAAAGCCGTTCTTAGACCCGTTAAATGGGTTCCGCCTTCTCCGGTAAAAATATTATTAGTGAAACTTTCTTCAAAACATTCGTATTCTTCGGTGTATTGAAATGCCGCTTCCACTAAAATCCCGTCTTTTTCTCCTGTGCCGTAAAAAATATTGGGATGGCGGGGCGTGACTCCGCGGATCAGATATTTCACATAGGAAGCCAAACCGCCTTCAAAATAAAAACTGTAAGATTTTTCCGGCGTTTCTCTTTGGTCAATCACTTTTATTCTGACTCCTTTTGTCAGATAGGCCTGCTGGCGCAGATGATTTAAAATTCTTTTTAAATCAAACTTTGTTTCCTTAAAAATTTCCGGATCCGGTTCAAAAGTAATGCTGGTTCCGGTTTGTTTGCAGGTATCGCCTTTTTTTACGGGTGTTTTCACTTTTCCTTTGGCATATTCCTGGGTATGTTTGAAACCGTCCCGGCAAACTTCGGCTTTCATCCAGGTAGATAAAGCGCAAACCACTGAAACTCCGACCCCGTGCAAACCGCCGGCTACCTGATAGGATTTACCGCCGAACTTGGCTCCGGCATGAAGCGTTGTGATGACGGTTTCCAGGGCTGATTTTTTTGTCTGAGGATGCTTATCAACCGGGATTCCCCTGCCGTCATCAGTTGTTTTTATTTTATTTCCCGCCAGAAGAATAATCTCAATATTCTTGGCGTAACCGGCCATGGCCTCATCTAAACTATTATCAACGCATTCCCAGATTAAATGGTGCAGTCCTTCGGGACCGGTTGAGCCAATGTACATTCCGGGCCTTCTCCGAACAGGATCAAGGCCCTCCAAAACATAAATGTCTTTGGCGGTGTAATTTGATTCGGTTTTTGTTTCTTTGGGTTTGGATGTTTTCATTTTCTTACTTGCCACCCTGGATTTTTCTCCAAGGTTTTTATAATTTTTTGCTGGATTTTATCAATTTCTTCGGAGGATAAGGTTCTGTTTTCCGCCTGAAAAATTATATGAAAAGCCAGATTTTTTCTGTCTTCGGGCAGTCCGGCGCCTTCATACATGTCAAATAAATCAACGTCTCTGATCAAAGTGCCGCCTCCCTCCTCTATCTTGTTTAAAACTTCCTCAACCCTGATCTGACGGGGCACCAGTACGGCAATATCTCTGATAGCTGAAGGAAATTTGGAAATGGGCCGGTATTCCTGCTCTTCGGAAACGGATTTATTCAATTTTTCAAAATCAATGTCAAACAAAACGACTTTGGCGGGAATGGTAAGGCCGGAAAGAATATGATGGGAAATTTCTCCCAAAAATCCGATTTCTTCCCCGTTAATTTTTATTTCCGCTGATTTTTGGGGATGCCAAACTGATAATTTAGTTTCCTCGGGACCGGCCTGGTAATCATCATACCAAATACTGCTGATACCCAAACTGTTTAACAGGGAATCAACGACTCCCTTTAACTGGTAAAAATTATCACCTACGAGAAGACCTGCCAGCATTCTTTTTTCCGTATTCGGACTTTTGAAAACTTTTCCCAGTTCAAAAATTTTAATATCGGGAAATTGTCTCAGGTTTTTTTCAACGTTTTTTAAAAGATTGGGTATCAAACTTATCCTTAAATATTTCTGTTCATTACTCAGGGGGTTTTCCACTTCTATTAAACCTTTCTTTGTAAAATCAAATAATTTCGCTTCTTTTTCGCCGAAAAAAGAATAATTATAAACCTCGTTAAAGCCGGCTTCTTTCAAAGCGTTCTTGGCCGCATCTTCCCAGAAAATATCCAAATTTCTTCTGGGAGGAATTAAAGCCGAAATGGGATAAACGGCGCCTATTTTCTTATAGCCGTAGATGCGGCCGATATCTTCAATCAAATCTTCCGACAGGGAAACGTCCAATCTCCTCGTGGGAATTTCAATGTTTAAAAATTTTCCTTTTTTTGTTTTAATTTTGAAACCCAATCTTTCTAAAATATTTTTAACTTCTTTTTCCGGAATTTTTATGCCGAGCAATCTCTCTATATAATTTAAATCCAGTTTCACAATTTTCGGAAAAACCTTCTGGGGATAAACATCAACCAATCCTTGAGCTATTTTACCCTGGGCGATTTTTTCCATTAAATAAGCGGATCGGTTGATGGCAATTTCCGTCATGTTGGGGTCAAGACCGTGTTCAAATCTTACGGAAGCATCGGTTTTTAAATTTATTTTTTTTGAACCGCGCCTGATAACCCTGGGGTTGAAATTGGCTGATTCAATAACAACGATTCTTGTTTTTCTGCTTATTTCAGGCGTTTTACCTCCCTTGATCCCGGCGATGGCCACCGGATTTTTGGCATCGGCAATTACTAGAACTTCCGGGTCTAAAGTAAATGCGTCTCCGTCCAAGGTGGTAATTTTTTCTGAATTTTGGGCAAATCTCACAATAATCTTTTCCCCTTCCAGTTTTTCTCCGTCAAAAGTATGGAGCGGCTGGCCGGTTTCCAACATGACATAATTGACGACATCAACAATATTATTTATGGGCCGCAGGCCGCAAACTATCAATCTTTTCTGGAGCCATTCGGGAGAAGGACCTACTTTTATATCAGTAATTACTTTTGCCGTATATCTGGGGCAGGCCTTTTTATCCTTTATTTCCACTGAAACAAAATCTTTTGATTTTAGGTTTTTATCTTCTTTTAATCTGTAATCCGGTATCTGAAATTTTAATCCCAAAATCGCCGCAATTTCCCTGGCAATGCCGAGATGCGAGAAACAGTCGGCGGCCCGGTTCGGCCTGACATCAATATTTAAAATATAATCCCCTTTTTCTTTCCTGACTTCTTCCACTTCGGCAAAGTGCAAAGTTAAAACTTCAGCCAGTTGTTCTGGTTTCGGCAGTTTTTTCGCAAAAAAAGATTGTAGCCAGTTATAGGAAAATATCATTTTAGAATTGGTTTAAAAATCTCAGATCTCCGGAACGGAATAATCTGACGTCATTAATTTTGTATTTCATCATTACCAGCCTTTCCAGTCCAAACCCGAATGCCCAACCCTGCCAGTCCTTCGGAATCAAACCGGAGTTTTTAAAAACATTGGGGTGCACCATGCCCGCTCCCGCCAGTTCCACCCAGCCCGACTTCTTGCAAGTCGGACACCCTTTCCCGCCGCAAACCACGCAGCTGATGCTCACATCAAAAGAGGGTTCGGTAAAAGGAAAGAAGTCCTGCCTTAATCTTGTTTTTACGTCTTTTTTAAAAAATCTTCTGAAAAATTCATCAATGACGGCTTTAAAATTAGCCACGGAAACCGTTTTATCAACCATTAATCCTTCAACCTGCATCAGTTCGAATTCGTGGGAAATGTCAGTTGCTTCGTGCCGAAAAACGGGTCCGGGCACAATTATTCTCAAAGGAGGATTATTTTTTTCCATATAACGGACTTGGACAGGACTGGTATGGGTACGGAGCAAAAGACCGTTTTTAAGATAAAAAGTATCCCACTGGTCTCGGGCCGGATGGTCTTTGGGAATGTTTAAGGCGTCAAAATTATACCATTCCTTTTCCATCTCGGGGCCTCCGATAACCGAAAAACCCATGCTCTCAAAAATCTCTTCAACTTCTCTTCGGGCTAGAGTTAAAGGGTGTAAATGGCCTAAGCTAGGTTTTTTACCCGGAACCGTAATATCAAAATGAGCATCTTGTGTTTTATATTTAGCATCTCTTGTTTTATATTTTCCTGATTCTACGGCTTTTTCTATTTCATTTTTGATTTCATTGGCTAATTTGCCTTTTTCTTTTCTTTCTTTTTCCGGTAAATCTTTCAGAGAACGCAAAATTTGGGTAATCTCCCCTTTGGGGCCCAAATATTTCCTATAAACCCCAAGAGAGCCTCCTTCTTTTTTGAGTTCTTCTTTAACCTGATTTTTAAGCGAGTTTAGATCGGTTTTCATCGTCCTTATACTTAAATTTTACCTTAATTTTACCTTAAAATCAACTGTGGATAACCCTAAAATTCAATATAAAAAAGCCCGTAAATTGACTTTTAGCGGGCTTCTTTTGCTTTAATTAGCCGGGATAAATCTCTCCGGCTTCATTTGCTATAAATATGGCTGAAAGATCATATCCTTTCTCTCTTAATTTTTCCGAACCGCCTTCCTGCCGATCTAAAAGGACAATTATTTTCACCACTTGGCAGTTTTCTTTTTTTACCTCCTTGATTGCCTTAAGGATTGATTGCCCCGTGGTCAAAGTATCATCCACTATCACCACTTTTCCGCCAAAAGGAAGATTTCCTTCAATTGTTTTTTGCGTTCCGTGTTTTTTCACATCATTCCTAATAATAAAGCCAGAAATGGGTTTCCCTGCTAAATGGCTTATAAGAACGACCGCAGCGACAATAGGATCAGCGCCAATTGTGGGCCCCCCAATAGCATCAATATCCAAATGTCGTATTAAATCAAATATCTTCTTACTTGTTAAAAAGGCTCCGGCCGGAGAAAGAGTTACCTTTCTTCCGTCAAAATAATATTTGCTTTTCTTGCCCGAAGAAAGCGTGAAGCTTCCTTTCTGTAGCGCTTTGGTTTCCTCTATAATTTTAAGCAGATATCTTTTAATTAAATCACCGCTTGCCATTCCCCACCATCCCTGTTATTTTCTGCTTTTTCTCCTTTTTCTGCCAAATTTTGGTACCCGGCCCATAAGATATCTTCTTCTCCGGCGAATTATGAGTAGTGACAATAAGATAATTCCCGTGTTCGTATTCAACCACTTTCCCATCCACCCCTAACGGTCCTCTCTTTTTAAGAAGAAGAATAAGATCGTTATATTGTCCAGGCATAAGGTTTCTTATCTTCGGATTTACTTTTTTACCCAAGTTGTTTCTCCTTTCCTTTCGTCTGTTTAGATACGGCGCTATTTGGACTTTATTATTCTACCCTGTATTCTCACCTCTTTCATTATTATTCTTGAAAAGTGCTGTTTGTTTACAAAAAAGAAGGCTTAGCCTTCATAATCTTCTTTTATCAGATTTTAATAATATGTCAATGAAATAAAAAACTATCCCGAAACGGAATAGTTTTTATCCTAAATTTAGGATATAGGCGAGAAGGCATAATGCGTTGACTACTTGCTCTTTCGAACCTCGCCACCTATAGAAGTTGCTATTCGAAGAGGAGTTGCGTTACGCCCTCTTCGAGCTCTACATGGATTTCCTCGGTTAGTGGCAATGTTATTGTGCGTGATACCGGTAATGCCGTAGGGCCGATAATCAAGGTATACATGTGGCGCGGGTTTTCAATCATGTAAACCACTATCCGCTGAGGCAAGTGATAGCCCGCTGGAAGGCCTACTTCTGCGCTGCCATCGTAGGAATCGATTGCGAAACCCTCGGTAATCACGCGTATCCCCCACGACCCGGGCTCCAAGACGATAACAGGATTTTCCGTGGGAAGCACTGGCTCTTGTGTTTCTTGAGCACACCCTCCTATTCCTATGCATCCCAAGAAAACAACCATCATCAATCCTGGTACCAATAACCTTTTCATATTTTACTCCTTTCCATATTTTGTTAATCTAATTATAATATTTTTATAGACTTTGTCAAGAAAGGAAAACAAAAATATCCCCTCAGGGATATTTTTGTTTTTCTGCGGACCCAAGGGGATTTGAACCCCTGATTTCCTCCGTGACAGGGAGGCGTGTTAACCAGGCTACACTATGAGTCCATTTCACTATAAGTGTCTAAAAATTTTCATGTGCCGACGGCAGGATTTGAACCTGCGACCCCGGCCTTATGAAGACCTTGCTCTACCACTGAGCTACGCCGGCGCGCTTGTTGCGGGGGCTGGAATTGCACCAGCGTCTCGAGGTTATGGGCCTCGCAAGATACTACTTCTCCACCCCGCGATGCAAAAACGGTAAAATTATTTTACCTAAAATTTTACCAAAAATCAAGGGTTTTAAAAAGCGTCTAAATCCCTAAATGATTTTTCGTAAATAGAAAGGGTTTTTCTCGCCTGATCCAAAGCCAACCTGTAATCCGGGTCGTGAATGATATTGTTGCGAGTCTTGTGGGCTTCCTCAAGTTCGGCAATGTTGGTCAGAGTGGCGGCTGTCAATTTTTTTAATCTTTCTCCCAGGGCATCGCCGCTGTATCCCATTCTTTTTAAGGTTTCATCCATCATGTTGTCGGCTTCAATTACGGCCAGTTTGTATTCCGATTCCAGTCCCGTATCCAGTCGGGTCATAACTTTATTCCAATCCTTTTCTATTTTTCTTACCCCGAAAGGCCTGAAAGTCAGGAATTCAAAAATATCGTAAACGAAAAGATAATTCAAAAATTTTGTTCTTAAAAGAAAAAACAAGACGGCGGCAAATAATACTATGCCAAATATTATAAAGGCGATTTTGGCAAGAAGAAACCAGCCCACGAAATTGGGGGAAAAAATGAAAGATATTATTTTTTCGCCTAAATTAGCCATATTTAAAACAATTTCCCGATTTCCAAAATTTTTTCTTCTTCAAAGGGACGGCCGATAATTTGCAGCCCGACGGGTAGTCCTTTAACTTTTCCCACGGGCAGGGAAAGCGCGGGCAAGCCGGCCAGGTTTATTGAAACCGTATAAACATCAACTAAATACATTGACAAAGGGTCTTCAATTTTCTCTCCGATTTTGAAAGGCAGAACCGGTGAAACTGGGGTAAAAATAGCGTCAACCTTTTGGAAAACTTTCTCAAAATCTTTTATAACCTGGGTTCTTACTTTCTGGGCTCTTAAATAATAGGCGTCGTAATAACCGCTGGAGAGCGAGAAAGTGCCCAGCATAATTCTTCTTCTGACTTCGGCGCCAAAACCCTCGCCTCTGGTATCCTGATAAACATCCAGCAGATTTGACGTCTTGGATTTGACGTTTGATATTCCGTATTTAATTCCGTCGTAGCGCGCCAAATTGGCCGAGGCTTCCGAGGGTGCAATTATATAATAACACGGCAAAGCATATTTTGTATGCGGCAGGCTGATTTCTTCAATTTTTACTCCCAGACTTTCGTATTTTTTAATTGCGTCTTTTATTGTTCTTTCAATCTCAGGATCAATTCCTTTAACAAAGTATTCTTTCGGCACCCCCACCCGTAAATTTGAAGCTTGGAATTTGGAATTTGGAATTTCAGATTCAACCGAAGTTGAATCCAGGGGATCTTTCCCTCTTATCGCATTAAAAACAATTTTACAATCCTCAACTGTTTTTGCGAAAGGGCCTATCTGATCCAAAGAAGAAGCAAAAGCAATTAAGCCGTAGCGCGAAACTGCGCCATAGGTCGGTTTCAGGCCGACAACTCCGCAATAAGAAGCGGGCAGACGGATAGAACCTCCGGTATCAGAGCCCAGAGAAAACGCGCAGAAATCCGCTGCTACCGCTGCTGCTGAACCTCCGGAAGAGCCGCCCGGCACCCGGCTTACGTCATGGGGATTGTGGGTGGGGCCAAAGGCCGAATTCTCCGTGGAGCTGCCCATAGCGAATTCATCCAAATTTGTCTTGCCTAAAATTATGACGTTTTCTTTTTTAAGTTTCTCAATAACCGTAGCGTTGTAAGGCGCTGTATAGTTCTTTAAAATTTTGGAAGCGGCCGTGCATTTCAAACCTTCCACCATGATGTTGTCTTTTATCGCACAGGGAATTCCGGTTAAGAGCGGGAATTCTTTTTCTTTTGAAATCAGCTCGTCGGTTTTTTTCGCTTCCGCTAAAGTTAATTCTTCGTTAACGTTCAAAAAAGCGGAAATTTCTCTATCTTTTTTCCTGATATTATCCAAATAGGTTTTACAGAGCTCTAAAATGGAAAATTCTTTTTTCTTTAATCCTGCGTGCGTTTTTGCAATTGTGAGTCCGGTTAAATCCATAAATAACTTTTACTTTAAAATCGATTTTACTTTAAAATAACTTTCTTTTGTTTCCGGCGCCAAATCAATTATTTTTTTTGTCGCCTGGGATTTGCTGTCTGAAATTCGTTCCCAGTCTTTTCTCGTCACGTTTTCCGCTTCAAAAGGATGGCTGGTGGCAGGAATATCCGAAACGTCCAACTCTTTCAGTTCTGCCACGTAATCTAAAATTGAAGAAAGTTCCTTTTGGAACTTTTCAGTTTCTTTTTCAGTCAAAGACAATCGGGCCAGTTTGGCAACATGTTTTACTTCGTCATTGGAAATCATAATACTTAATACCTGATACCTAATACTAGTGAGGCGGCTCCAAATATTCCGTTTCCACCAAAACCTCTTCCAATATATCAAGATTTTCCAAAACTATTCCCGCCCCCCTGACCACCGCCGTCATCGGGTCTTCTATCATTCGGGTGGGAATTTTAGTTTCTTTCTGAATTAAGGTGTTCAGACCTCTTAAAAGAGAACCGCCGCCGGACATATAAAGCCCGGAGGCCATGATATCGGCCAGTAATTCGGGCGGCGCTTCTTCAACGGCCGATTTTATTTCACCAACAATTTGTTTTACGGATTT
>Ga0154691_107_pt9 | contig 19843 bp, 21 predicted proteins | sample Rifle2008BG13ft_FD_116120 | JGI IMG/M metagenome (GOLD analysis project Ga0154691, IMG submission 116120) | Candidatus Nealsonbacteria bacterium RBG_13_42_11 | reverse complement strand
CCAATCCAGAAAACAATGCAGCTATAATAGTAATTACAACTGAGAATGGTCTATTTTCTTTGTATGCTATAGACAAATAAACTGAGACTCCAGATAAAATTAATAGAATCAAAGGCCAAGGACTAAAAAATGCTTGGAAGAAATTAATCCAATTTTTATAAAATTTTGATGATTTAAAATCTTTCCACATATATTTATCTCTATTTCCAAAAATTAAATTTTTGTTCTTTGGCGAATTTAATAAACTCTTCGGCGATTTCGTCTAAATCGTGGTCTAAAACTTTCCGGCCTTTAGTGTCGTGGACGTGATTTCCGTTTGCGTCTTTTTTGTAAACATAATCTCCAGAGTTATCTTTTCCAGATTTTTTTGAAACTGCCATAAAAATTGGGTAATCCTTTAATGGTTTTTCTTTTTCTGACCATTTTTGTAAAAATAAAACACTGGTTTTTGTTCCAGTATGAGGTTTAAAAGTATTTCCATGTAATCCGACGACTGCTAAAATTCTAGCTTTATCAAAAAGATAATGCCTGACATATTCCATATTCGTATTGTTTAAAACTCCTTGTGGTAAAACAATCGCCATTTTTCCGCCTGGTCGTAACATATCTAAAGTCCTTTCTATAAAAAGAATGTGACGTTCAATTTTATTAACTAATCTACTATTTTTCTTACCAAAAAAATATTGGCGTAAAATTCCCTGATCTTTTATTTCTCCAGCAAAAGGAGGATTTGTAAGTAAGACATCGAAATTGAAATAATGGAATGTTTTTTGGTTATCAATATTTTCTACAGAGTTTTCTAGATTTAGAAGTCGTTTTTTTAATTCAGCGCGAGCATTTAATAAATCTTGGTCTTCGCCTTGCCATTCTCTAGGGTCTAAGGTATTAATTCGAAACATATGCGAACGGCCATCTCCAGCAATAAGCATTAATGCTCGAGAAACTTTTGAGATTTCTTCGGCAAAATCAATTCCCCAAATGTATTCTTTTACATATTCTTTCATTGCTTCATCAGATTCATGAAAATGATTGTTTCTCACCCAATACATTGTATTTATTAAAAAACCTCCGGAGCCCGCGGCTGGATCTATAACATATTCGTTCGGCTTTGGATTCAACATTTTCACAGCCATAGAAATAGCATGGCGAGGGGTAAAATATTGACCCTTTTTACTTTTGGCGACCTCTGGAATTAGATATTCGAAAGCTTCATCAATAATTGATAAATCCGAGCCGAAAAGTCGCGCCTTTTCTAATTCTCCAACGACAATAGAAAGATGTTCGGGTGATAATCTTATATTTTCTTGTTCGTAAAATACGCTTGGCCATTTTTTAATAGCGTGTTTAAAAAGATCATTTATAACTTCATAAGTTCTATTAGGATCTTTATATTTTCTAAATAATATTTCGTTTCCTTCTCGACTTATTTTAGCTTCATTTTCATCATAAAGTTTGGCATAGATTAGTTTAAAAACCTCATTAAAAACATCTACTCCAGCGTTCGCAAGAACTAATTCCTCCATTGATTTAATAATTTCTTTTAAATCAACTTTCGTATCAGTATATTCAAAAAGAGTCTTTTTAGCTTCTAATAAATCGTCGATTGTTTTATCGGCCGATGGTAAATCTGGTAATGTATCTTCAAATTCTTTTGGATATGGCCTGTATAAAATAATTCTTTTGATTCCATTGGACCAAACGCCGATTTCTGATCCTTCGGAACTTAAATAACTTTTTAATTGTTCAATACCCTTACTTTCAGTGGGACTTTTGACTTCAATAATAATATAAGGAGTGATTTTGTCTTTTTTATAAACAACTATGTCTGCAGCTTTTGCGTGGATTTCTCTACCAAAATGAACGCTTTTTTCTGTTTCAATACGGTCAAGAGGATATTTATAAAAATTATTTAACTTATAAAGCCACAGCTGGCGGATTATTTCTTCGGGTTTACTGGTTTGCTTTTCTTCGTCGTAAACAAATTTTTCTTTGCCAGATTTTAAATCTTTAACATAAAATCTTCCTTTTTCTTCTTCGGTAATTTCTAAAATTTCGTATAAATCAATTCCGCCAAATTCTTTAAGCCCATAAATTATATCTGGCAAACCAAATATTTTTTCTATAACTTCTCTTGATTTGTTTAGTTTCTTTGTTGGCATATTAAAATTAAATTGTTTTCCAATAATTATTTTTTAAAATGGAAATGACCTTTCCTAATATTTTTGTTTCATCAGTAAAAAGGATATTTTCGTATTTCGGATTTTCTGGTTTTAAATAAACGTACGGCGGTTTATCATCGGAAACAAAACGTTTTACGAAACGCTTTATGGTAGAAGAATCGCCAACTTGAGCATAAACTATATCTCCTGAAATAAATTCTTTTTGCGATTTAACCAAAACAATATCTCCATCGTTGATTCCGGCGTTAATCATTGAATCTCCAGAAATTTTTAAAAGAAAAATGTTGTCTTCTAATTGTTCTAATTTATCTCCACCGATATCTGAAGAAATAGTTTTCCATTCTCCCTGTACCTCTATCGCTTCAATCGGCGCTCCAGCGCTAGCTATACCAAGGAAATTTACAAGTTGTGGTTTGTTAATAATTTCATAACCTAAAGGTAAAATAACAATACTGCGAGGACCTTCTTCTCTTTTAATTAACCCTTTATTTTTTATCTTTTCTAGAAGATCGATAATTGATTGATTTGATGAAACATCTAATCTTTCGCGCATTTCCTCAAAGGTTGGCGGATAGCCAGTGTCTTTTATATATTCGTAGATGATCGAGAGCAACTCTTTTTGTCTTTTTGTTATAACGTCATTTTTCATAGTATTATATAATAATACCCGACCAATTGGTCGGGTGTCAACGCGAAGTTATCCACAATGCCTCCATTTTTGCCAAAATTCAAATATGGATTAGGCGACTTAAAACAGAAAAGCCCTCTAACAGGGCTTTAATTTCTTTCTTGATCTATCTGCTTTTGGCAGAGATTTTAGCTTCATATACCACTCAATTGACGATTAAGTTCGTTAAAAAGATTGTTTTTAAAATCTTTTATAATTGCTTGCTGATCTTGGGGTAAGAGCGCAAGTAATTCACTGCTGAAATCTATGTTCCCTGCATTTTTTATAATTTCATCTTTCGAGCTATTCAATCGTTTTTTTTGCTCTAATATTAAAAAACCTTTCCGCATAATAAAATATAAATCGTAAAAATCACGGGCTTTTTTCCGCTCTAATAATGCTTCTATTTTCTCTTCAACCAGTTTTTCTTGCGGTAAATGGAAAACATTATAAGTAGGAACGAAATCACTGGAAATACTATCAACTTCTCCTTTAATATCCTGGCTGTTTCGCGAAGAAACATTGATTGATACAACGACAGAAGGATAATCATAAATTTTAAATGTGGCCTCGCCATAATATCCTTCTTTTGTTGAGCCCGGTTTCGGTCCAAGCTCTACTTTAATGCCACTTCTTTCAATCTCAACCAAAACCTTAGCGAAGATATCCTCAATAAATTTTTCTTGCTGATATTGCTCTATATTAAAAATTGAGAAGTCTAAATCTTCCGAAAAACGCGGGCTGCCATAAATTATCCTTAAGGCCGTCCCTCCTTTAAAAAGGATATTTTCGGCCCCCTCTATTCTGTAGAGTTGAGACAGAAAAAGATGCTGAAAATATTCGCGAACAACATTGGGGAATTCGCTGGTTTGACGTTGAGTAGCTAATTTTTGAATTGTTTCCTGGGCAATCATTGAAGTGTAGTTTTTATGATACTGATTAATTTATTGTTAAATAATTTGGCGTAACGAATCGCTTTTGATGTGTTAATCCTCTCTTTATTAAAACGGCTAAGAGGCTTTTGTTTATTGATTAATCTAAAATAATTTAAGTCAACAAAGGCTTTTTCCGGCTCGGCGATTAAATAATTATAATTACCCTCTTTTTTTGAAACATAACCGGTAAAGGCCCCTTTTTTTATACTGCGATAAGTAAATGATTTTCCTAATGCGGAAAAACGGCGAGTCGCTTTTGTTGTCACGGAAGTGATTCCATAAACTGTTTCCGGAATTACACGATGATAAGAAAGCGCAAACTCCAAAGAAACATACGAAGGCTCATATAATCTGTTTGCCAGATAAAGATCCGAAACATGTGCATCAGATAATTGATAAAGTCCCCGCTTAAGACTAATGATGTATCCCTGTTTTTTAAGGCGGTGAATTAAAAACCGGGTAGCGATTTTTGTTCTACCTAAAAATCTTTGAACATCAAGCGGAGTAAATAGCATGATGTTTTTTGCCTTTATTTCTCGCTCAAAATCTATCCATTTCATAAAATTAGCCTTTTATGCTAATTTACCAAAATGATACAAATCTGTCAAGTCCTTTTCTTCCACTCTGCCCCTTCAGGGCATTCAGGGTAGGCTTCCATTTTTGCCAAAATTCAAATATGGATTAGGCGACTTAAAACAAAAAAGCCCTTTAACAGGGCTTTAATTTCTTTCTTGGCCTATCTGCTTTTGGCGCTGGCTCGTTTTATCATAAAGGCGATATTTTCATTAGTATTAATGTGTTCTATCCCGATGCCTGGGTGGCGATTTTGCCAGACGCGGAATATCTCGTCGGCAAAAGCCTGCCCCACCGTATCCACTCCCTTAAAATCCAATACTATTTTTTTAAATTTTTCCAAGCCGCTTAAAATTCTTCTCGCCTGGGAGCGCGAAATAAAAACAGAATCTAACTTATAAAGAGAAACTCTGGTGATTGTTTTATTGAAAGTAAAAGCTCCTTCCGAATAATTTTTAAAAACATTGCTTAGCGCGGTTTTTGATTTAACCGAAATTGCAAAAGATACCTTGGTGCCTTTTGTTTGCTTCGCTTCTCTTATGAATATATCGTCTAAAACATTGTTGAATATCAGCTTTTTTGCGGAACTTTGAATAACCAATAAATCTGCGATTTTTGAGGTGAAAAAAACACCTTCTCCCGTGTGTTCTTTGGGCAGGGTGGTTTGTTTTCCCTTTAATAAATCCTGGATTGCTTCAAATTCATCTTTTAATTTCCTTTTTCTCATTATATTGTTAAAAATCCCGATTCCCCAATCTCTAACAATAAAAGAAATTTGGCTGGCCTGGCGCTGTATCTGAATTTCTATTTTTAGAGAACGGGAGTGCTCAATAGCGTTATTCAGCATTTCGCTGAAAGAATAACTAATAATATCAGAAACGTTTTTAGGCAAATTTAAGAAAATACCCGTATCCCGTTTTATTTCATTCAAAACCAGATCTTCGGAAAGATTTTTGTTTTGCAAAATTTTCCTGATGCTTAAAATTGAGTTTTTTGCCCGCGAAACGGTTTTTTTGTCAGCCAGCACATAGCAGGCCTTATTTGCCTTTCCCACCAAAATAATCTTACCTTCGTCCTTCAATTTTTGGAAAAAACGATTTATGTAAGCGCGCGAAAAACCGGCGGCTTTAACAATGTCTGTCGCTTTTATTTTTTTATTCTCTCTGAGTTTTTTTAAGATGAGATTTTCAATATCCATAAAATGGTTGACAACTTAATGCTAATCTAAAAATTAAAAGTTGTCAACAAGTTGTCTACTTTTTATTTCTACCCTCACCCTACCTCCATTTTTGCCCTTCAGCAAGTTCAGGGTAAACCAAAATTCAAATATGGATTGCGCAAATAAAAAGGAGTGGCGAGAGTGTTTCTCTTCACCGCCCACTTTGATTTTCATAGATTCGACTTTGCTCACCATGACCCTGAGCTTATCGAATGGGTCATAATTTCCTATAGCTTGTTGAGCGACCCTGTCCGGTTCGCTCAATCTTCCTGAAACGCATTAACTTATCAATTGCCTGCCTGACAGTAGGATAAGCGACTTTTGTTTTTTCAGAAATTTCTCGCGGCGTGGCTCTATCAGCTTTTTGAATGTAATCCCAAACAGCAAGCTGTTTCTCGGTGAGCAATCGCTCGATGTTTTCTTTTGAAAGCAGGTCAATAGCCATTTCTGATTGTTTTAAGAAAATGATTAAAAAGAAATCCAGCCACGGAACGATGGTTCCGTCGTCGGATAAGAATGTTTTTTGGCTTTTACGAAGCGCGAGGTAATATTCCGGCTTATTGTCTTCAACCAATTTCTCGTGCGAAACATAAGGCATATGCAAATAGTCTTCTTTTAACAAAAGGAGGTTTGTAAGAACGCGCGACAACCGGCCGTTGCCATCTTGAAATGGATGAATCTGCAAAAACTCAACGAGAAAATTGCCCACTATAAGAAGCGGATGATATTTTTTCTCAGCAATAGCTTCTTGCGTCCATTCAACTAATTCCTGCATTCTTTTAGGGGTAAGACACGCCGGCGTAGTATCAAAAAGAACGCCAATGGACTCACCGGCCGCGTTAATCATATGCACCTTATTTTCTTCTTTTTTATAATCGCCCCTGTGAAGTTCATCTTTTTTTACGTACTTAAGAAGCTCTTTGTGAAAATGTTTGATAGTGTTTTCTGAAAACTTGAGTGATTTCCAGGAATTAAAAACATTCTCAAGCAATTCAAAATATCCTTTCGCCTCCTGCTTGTCGCGATCCGTGAACTTTTGAATATCAATACCGCGCATTAGCTTCTCAATATCCTCATCGGAAAGCTTAGCGCCTTCAATACGAGTAGAAGCGCCGGTTGAAGTAATCAAAACCGACCGCTTAAGACGGCCCAAAACCTGAGGGGAAAGCCGAGCCCCGGCAATCCACTGCCCTTTTAATTCATCAATTTTTGTTATTTTTGACCAGATTTCAGCCGGTATCTGCTGAAGTCGCCGGTCTAATTTGTTGTTTTTTGCCATAGTTGTAATCCGCTATATCAACTATAGCAGATTATAGCGGATTAGTAAGTAGGTGTCAAATGGAAAATTGACAAAATCTGGCAGAAACAAAAAACCGCCATCTCGGCGGTTTTTTTATTTCTCAATATCCATAAAATGGTTGGCAACTTAATGCTAATCTAAAAATTAAAAGTTGCCAACAAGTTGTCTACTGTTTATTTTCTATCCCCGGTAGCAGAACGCTTCGCGTTCACTACGGGGCTTCGCTTCCACTCTACCTCCATTTTTGCCAAAATTCAAATCAAAAAGCCCTTTAACAGGGCTTTAATTTTTCTCCCCTCCTTCGCTAAGGCTACGGAAGGGCAGGGTTGGTCTTTCAGTTTTCGACAGAGATTTTAACTTCATTTTAGCTATTGACAGACTTCTATAATTTGATATTATTATAGTATCACTACGAAAAAGACCCTTATGCGGCTGTCCGCATCGGGGGCTTTTTCTTTTACGACTCTCTGTTTTTCAAAATAGACTTTTTGTCGTTCAAATACGTTATCGACACGCCCGTCCTTTTTAGAAGAATCGAACATTTTTTCTCATTTGCCGGAGACAATATTACTTTTATTTTATTTTTTTCGTTTAAAAACTTAACTAAACTGGAATAGTCCCCGTCGCTGGCTATGATAACCGCTTTTCCAAAGTTGTTTTCGTAATAATCGCGAGTTGCTTGAAGAACTAAATCCGCGTCGCAATTTCCTTTTACGTTTCCCTCGCCATCGTATGTTGTTTCTTTAAATACCAAAGTGAACCCCGCTTCCTGTAAATACGTATAGAGATCTTTATATTTTGGCACTAAACCGATAAAAAGGTACACCCGTTTTACTAAATACTTATCGATGAGCCAAATTTTAAATCGAGCGTAATCGAGATCCCATCCGAGAGATTTAATACCATTATATAGATTGGCTCCATCAATGTATGCAATATTATTATTTTCTCCTTTTTCTTTTTGCATAACTTTCTTTCACTCTACCCCCTCAGCACGTTCACTTCAATACTTTCAGTGCAAGCAGGGCAAGCCTCCATTTTTGCCCTTCAGCAGGCTCAGGATAAACCAAAATTCAAATAAAAACCGCTGGGCGAACCATGCGGCATTTTTTATTTTTCTACATCGGGACGATTGTGATTCTTTAAATCCTCTGAGGAATACTTCCCGGTTGCCCACAGGCAACCCTGAATGAACCCAAGCCACCTGAATGCTTTTTCTTTCCGCCCCTCTTTAATAAAGACCTCCATTTTATCCAGCATGCCGCGGCAATGCCCAAGTATCTCTTCTGGTGAAGCCGGTTTTTCGTTGTGGGGAAAATCTATTGCCTTTATCCCCTGTTCTCCAAAGTCATTACGGTATTTATTAATCACTTCCAATATCTTTTCGGCGTTCATCTCCATCCTTCCCTTTGATGCTGTTTAATCTTTCTTAGCTGGTACAGTACTAAAGGAACCCGCTTGTCCTGTATGGTCAATGACAACATGCGAAAAAGAGTGGCTGAATTTGTCTAAGAGTTCATCCCAGGTGAAATAACTAGGAACACCACCCTTCAAACCTATCCTCTCCATGTATTTATTTGCTAGTTCTTCAGCGGAAAAGACGAAAAGTTTTCCCTGATCTACAATGAATTTCGTCTCATCTTCTTTATTGGTTATAACCCAGACGGCGTCAGGACGACTTAATGTGGCGTCCATTAGTTTTTCTCCTTTCCTGATAATAAATTAAGGAGCTTTCCCTCCTCAATTAGACCCTATATCTTTTAGTAAAAAAATCAAGACTAACTCCCCGTTCATAGATTGGGCGACGAAAATAAAAAAGGCTTCCGTAAACGGAAGCCTAAAATTCTAATGAACTATTATAATGGTCTGAGGCCGGTTCCTTTTCCGCGACGGTTGGCGCCGCCGGTGATAACATAGTCATCAATCACATTGCAGGCGTGGAAAAAATTCCCCCTGCTGAAACTATCTTTCTGCTCTTTTTCCATCTCTATCATAAAATCATATACATTTAAACTGCCTTTCTTGAGAAGACGAGAAAGTATCTTGCTCTTGCATATTGTGTCCATCTGCGAAGCCCGGGGCCGATAAGGATCAATTCGTTGTTCATATTCAAGCAGTTTCAGGTTTAACTGCTCAATCTTTCTGGGATCATCCTTTGGCAATTCGATAATGGACTTTTCTTTTTTGAGCCAGGTTAATTCCGCCTCGGCCGTCTTTCTTTCATGATAATTCCAGCACTGGCCAGCGGCGTCAGTTATGTGATGCTTACAATCGTTAGCATCACCCCTGTGTCCTTTTTCTCTGTAATCTTTCTTTTGCGGATCGAAGCGAAAACAAGACGAACAGTATTTTTTCTTAAATTCTTCCTGCTTTTCTTTAAGCCCGTTCATTCTTCCTCCTATTTATTTCGAATATTAACAACAATAAATCTTTTTTTAAAAAAAGTCAAGCCTCCTACCAAAAAGCCGCCTGATTATCGCCGGCACTGCCTAATTTTAACGGCGCATCTTAGTTTATGGAATTTATATTCTTGTTTTATGTTTGACGATAAAATAATACTTAACAACTTCAATCAGTACAACATTTATCACCCCTAATCCGCCGATAATAAACCAGTCGGAAAAGGCCAAGGGAATCGTGCTAAGTAATTTGTTTAAAACCGGAACATATATGGCGGACAGCAGGCCGACTATGCCCAGAAACCAGGCTCCGATTAAAAGTTTGTTGTCAAAAAGATTAATATTCCATAAATTCCTTCGTAAGCTCTTGCAGCAAAAAACGTAAGAAATTGAATCAATGGCCAGGCAGGCAAAAATCATCGTTCTGACGTATTCAATATTATGATTTTCATTCCAAAGCCAGAAAAACAAGCCCAAAAGTATCAAATCGGTTATCAGTCCGATAACAAAAATAATTATTTTCATTTCCCGGGTTAATAAGGGAACGTTGCGGGCTTGCGGTTTGTGCTTCATCAAATCTTTCTCTTTCGGTTCAAAAGCTAAAGCTATGTTCGGCATACCGTCTTCTATCAAATTTATCCATAAAATCTGCACGGCCGTAACCGGCAAGGGAAATCCCGCTAAGATGCTGGCTCCCACTAAAATCACTTCGGTAAAACTATCCGACAAAAGATAAGTAATGACTTTCCTGATGTTATCAAGAATGGCCCTGCCCTCTTCCACGGCCGCCACAATAATGGAAAAATCATCCGTCAAAAGAACTAAATCTGAAATTTCTTTGGCAACCTCGGTTCCCGAACCCAATGCCACTCCGATATCGGCCTGTTTTAAAGCGGGGGCATCGTTGATTCCGTCGCCCGTCATGGCAACCACTTCTCCTTTTTCCTGCCAAGCTTTAATAATCCTTAACTTATGTTTTGGTTCCACTCTGGCATAAATTTGGATATCTTTCAGTTTTTTTTCAAACTCCGGGCCAGACATTTCTTCCAAATCTTTTCCTTCTAATATATTTTTATCTTTAACATTAAGCCCTAATTTATTGGCAATAGCTTTGGCGGTCAATTTATGGTCGCCGGTAATGATAATCGGCCTCATGCCGGCCTGATAACAGGTTTGTATTGCTTCTGCGGCCTCTTTGCGGATAGAATCTTCAAAATAAATAAACCCGGCGAAAATTAAATCATTAACCGATTCTTCCTGGTTGCGGGCTGTGAGCCTTAAACTGTCGGTTTTTTTATATGCTGTTCCCAAAACCCGGTATCCCTTATTTGTCAGTTCTTCGTGTTTATCGTTTAAAAGAGCTTTTTGGCCGCTGTTTATTTCAACTTGTCCGTTGTTGGTTTTTAAATATTTTGATTTTTCTAAAATTATTTCAGGCGCTCCTTTGACATAAACAATATTTTCCGCCCCTTTTTTGTTTGAAATTTTTCGCAAGCTTGCCGAATATTTGTATTCCGAACTGAAGGGAATCTCGTCAATTTGCGGCTCTGCTTCTTCCAATTGATTTCTAAAAAGTCCCGAATTTGCGCCAGCCAAAATTAAGGCTCTTTCAGTAGGCATTCCTCTGATCACCCAATTTTCAGGTTTTTCATCGGGATTTTCAATAAAAGCTTCGCTGCATAAAATGGCGCCTTTAAGGACTGTTTTTTCTTCTCCGGAAGAAAAAGCATAAATTCCGGCAACCGTCATTTTAGCTTCCGTCAAAGTGCCGGTTTTATCGGTGGCAATTATTGAAGTGCTGCCCAAAGTTTCAGCTGCAGCTAATTTCCGGACCAAACCCTTCTTCTTAAGGATTTTCTGCATGCCAAGGGCTAAAATTACGGTCAGCGCCACCGGCAAACCTTCGGGAATTGAAGCCACCGCCACTGCCACTGCCGTAGTGAACATTTCAATAAACTCTCCCCCGGTTATCATTCCCTCGATAAAAATTACAATACAAATAATGCTGATGATTATTCCGATAATCTTTGAAAAATGAGCTAATTTTTTCTGGTAAGGAGTTTTTTCTTCTTTGGTTTCTTCAACCAAAATGTTAATTTTTCCGATTTCTGTTTTTATTCCCGTATTAATTACAACGATCTTTCCTAAGCCGTCTTCGATTGATGTTCCCATATAAACCATATTGTCCCTGTCGGCCAGAGGCGTATTTTCAGGCAGGATTTCCGTTTTTTTTGAAGCCGACAGCCACTCGCCGGTTAAAGCCGATTCGTTGATTTTAAGATTATAACTTTCAATCAATCTGCCGTCAGCAGGCACCTTGTCTCCCGGCTTTAACAAAACAATGTCTCCCGGCACAAGTTCATCGGCTAAAATTTCCTTTTCATTTCCGTCTCTGAAAACAATCGTTTTTATGCTTAAAACTTTTTTCAGCTCCCTCAGGGCTTTTGACGATTTGCTTTCCTGGACATAACCGACAATAATATTTAAAAAGACTGCCGCAAAAATAACAATAGAGTCTATAAACTCTCTCAGGAATAAAGTAACTATCCCCGCTATTATTAAAATATAAACCAAGGGGCTTCTGAATTGCTCCAAAAATATTTTAAACTGAGACAGGGGTTTTTCTTCCTGAAGCTTGTTTTTGCCAAATTCTTTCCGGCGAGACCATATTTCTTTTCCAGACAACCCCTTTTTTGCATCAGAACGCAGTAATTTTACCGCTTCTTCCCGGCTAATATTGTGCCAATTATTTTTTTCTTCCATTTTCGTTTTGCGTTATTCTATTCTATCACAAAATTCAAGCTTTGCTTGAATTTTCAGGAGGCTCCACGAAACGGAGGAATCAAAAATCGTCCCGCTGCAAGCGGGACGATTTTTTAACGGCTCCGTTTGGCAAAAGCCGTTTATAGCGAGTTTATGGATATTTAGAACCTATTTTATTATCTTTATCGCTTTCCCTTCAATTATTGCCTCGGTGATTTTTTTATAGGCCGAAGATAAGATTCTCTGAAAAGTGCTCTGAGAGGTATTCATCTTTTTAGCCGCTTCTTCCTGTTCTAAATCTTTCATATTTCTCAACCTTAGAGCTTCCGCTTCTTCAGTGGTTAATTCAATAATCTCTAAAAACCTCATCGGCACGCCCTGAGGCTTGAAATAAGTTATATTGGGATTGAATCTTATTCTTCGGCAAAGTCGCGGTCTGACCATGTTTTTTCTTTTATAGCGGGCGACACATCGCCCGATATATTAAACGCTCTACTCAATATTATATAACAAAAACCGAGGAAACGCCCTGCTCCTAATTTTTATACCAGAAGCAGGGCTTCCTTCTTATTTTGCGTCCTTCAGTTCGCTTAAACGTTCTTTAATGGATTTTAATTCATCTTCCAAAACCCCAACCTCTTCTTCCAATATTTCTTTCTCTTCTTTCTTGGTTATTTGAGAACCAAATCTCCAGAATCTGCCGAAGCCGCGCCCGCCGCCTCTTCTCCAGCCCATTCCGGCGCCGCAAGGGCCCATGCCCCAGCCGGTGCCGGGACCCGAACCTCCAGGACCTGTTCCGTCAAATCTTGGCATAATTTTATTTGAAATTTAAATTTTTTAATTAATACGACCTTTAATCACTCTCTATTATGAATATACACCCATAACCATGCCTTGTCAATACCCCAACTATCCCCAACCCAAAAACCGTCCCGCTTTAAGCGGAACGGTTTTTTGTTCTTTATCGGACTTCGGACGATTGATAATCTATCTGCCTAAAAATTCAAAGGCGTAGTAAACCAAAAATGCCGGCCAAACCAGGGCCTTCAAAAATCCAAGAACTCCGATCCAGAACGTTGCCGCATGACCAATAAAATAGACGGCCGCGCCGATAAATCCCAGGCCGTAAACCGCATGGGCTCCTCCGCGATGAATATCTCTCATATTTTTTATATTATTTCATTAATTATTAATTCTTATTCTATTCTACCAAAAAACCGCCTGATTGGCGATTTTTATCGGCTCCGCCTATGCGACGATGTTAGAGCCTGTTTTTCTTAATTTAAGTAAATGATGGAATTGCCAATATCTTTCTTTAGCTACGGCAGCATCGGAGTTAGTGGCTCTATGGATAGTCTGTAAGGAATAGATTGCTGCACCAATAGAATGAGTGGGAACATGTGCAGTTGCCACCGCTTGGCCTGCGGCATGGGCAGCAGAGCGAGCCGCATTATCTTCTTCTACCTCGCAAGCTGCAGCATGAGATGCAAGCGAAGCCCTGCGTATAACAGCCATACTAAACACCCCTGTATTTATCCATTTTTGGAGTATTTTGATAGCGTTTCGAGGACGATGGTCTTTTGGATATTTTTCCTCAAAATAAGGCAGGACACGCTCGGTACAATCAATTGCCCAGATGGCTAATGTTTTATGGTCAGTTTTTTTCACAATCTCTACAATTCTTTCGTCCTTATATTGTGTAAGTGAAAATTTAGATTTTTTCATTCATTAATTCTAACATAAAACCCCGCCATGCGAGGTTTTTATTCTCCACGAATTAAATTCGTTTGCTCCGCCTATGCGACGACGTTAGAACCTGTTTGGTGGGTTAATCTTAAAAAAAACTCATTACTTCAGAAGCCTATATCGTGAACCCGCTATTAACCCTATCCCCATCATCCAAATAGGGACAGCCCACATCTTATTCTCAAATTCTTCTTTCGTTGTTAAGAAAAATATCACTGCCATTGCTACTATTGCTATTCCAATCCAAAACATTGGTTTATTTTCTTTTTCCGCCTCTTGCCTCATATATCTCATCCTACTTTTTACTATATAAATTACGCCTACTGTAATAATGATGGCTAATACGACAATGGATATCGCTATGTAGGGCATATTTTTATTTATTTAATATCTTTCTCCTATTCTACCAAAAAACCGCCTCAATAATAAACCCTGTAATCAAGCCATAATCAAACGCCAAATCTATTTCTCTGATAATTTCTTTTAAAATTTGCTGAAAAAGCTCTTGACCTCTAAGCGCGTGGCTTCGCCGTTCGGTTCCAGCCCGAAGGCGGAAAAATCGTTCCAAGTATAGCCGACCCCCTCGGGTATGGCTTTCAGGTAGGCATCAAAAGATGCTTGAGCGAGCTTGACCTGATTCTGTTTAACGTAATCTGGTGGCGTCTGAAAATAGTCATACGCCCAGTATTCGCCAACCATCCATGGCACATTTTTTTCTTTGGCAAAACCGGCAAATGTTTGATAACTATCAAACTCTTTTTTATAAAATTCTATGGCCATTCGACCGGGCGGCGGGCCGACGTCAATGGCTGCAATATCCACGTTTTCCAAAGAGGCGTTTAAAACTTCTTTGTTCTCGCTTAAATATTTCAGTTCGGTTATTTTATTGATAATTTTACCGCTAAACTTTTCGCGCGCCGTGGCATTGGCGGTTGGAAAATAATCAATTAAGGCGCTCTTTGTTTCTGCGGCACCCCATCCCTGGTTTTTGAAAACAAGCTCGGGCTCGTTGTGGACGCTAAAATATTCTACCTTGTATTCCTCCAATTCTTTGCTTGTTTCTTTGATAAATTCCAAAAAGGGAATCTTAAATTTATCATAAGCATCAATTTTCTGTTCAGGAGCCGGTCCCGAAGCGTAACTTAGGGTAACCCAAACCGCCAAGTTTGCTTTTTTTATCTTTACGATGTCGTTGAATAAAACGGCCTTAGAGTAAGGCTCAATACGAAATTCGTTGTTTTGCTGTTCGGGGATAATTAATAATTGGACTGTATTAAAGCCTATTTCTTTCATTTCCCCAAGGTTTTCATCAGTAATACTGCCCTGACTGCCAGGACCTCCTCGTCCATACATCGCCGGCCCCTCATTGATCACCTTGATGATCAAAGGATAATTTCTTACCAGAGATGCTTTTTTTTCTTCGCCGGGCATGGTAAATTGTTGCGCCCCCGGTGGCATTCCTTTTTGTTCCCCTTCCGGCCAGCCCAGTTGAAAAAAGTTTTGATAAATATAAAATCCGGCGCCGACGAAAACAACCACAGCCACCAAAATGATAACGATTTTTTTATTCATATTTACTCAACCACCTCAAAAGAAAGCGGCGACAGTGCTTCTTCTATGTCCTCTGTATAAATATGGAGGTAATATTTTCCCAATTCTGTCGGCACCGAGATACAACAAAAACCAAAACTGCCCGGCTTCAGCATGGCCGGAGGCATGGCATCCTGGGTAGTAGTCGCTCCTTCTTTTTCAATCTTGGCCGTCAGCGACGACTTACCGACAAAATCTGCTTCTCCGCTCAGGGCTATCTGGTCATCTTTTTTAAATGTTGTAGCAAAACTTCCCTTCATCCCCGGCGTAAATTGAGTGCCTGCGGGAATTTTTTCCAAATAAATAGACCTAACGAGCGTATTTTTACCTTCAGGAGCATTCTCGTTGGTTAAACTCATTAATACCACAAGAATAACTGTTAGGGCGATTATCACCGATAAAACTATGATGATCTTTTTTTTCATATATTTGGTTCGACGTTTTAATTTTATATATTATTCTATTATACTTATATACTTAATCGTTGGTTGAATGATGTTATTTTATTCATTTATTCCTGGTTTTGTTTGTGCTTTAACATACGGCGCCAGGGCGGCATCCCAAAATTTATACATATTTCCATATTCATATTGGCAGCGTTCTGCCCGCTCTTGAGGCAAACCATATGTTCCCACAAAATAATTAAATCTTTCCGGATTGCTGCCGTAAACCCAGCATAGAATATTATAATAGCGCTGTTGATTTAAGGCATGTTCATCCCAAAAAGCATAACCCGGACCTATTTCGGAACTTGTGATATAAAAGTAGTTAGCTCCGGTAATCGCAACCTTTGGTCCGTCTTCGCCCAAACCTGTTAAAATTATGGAAGCCATCTGATCAGCCACATCTTCCTCGTTTCCAGAATAAGTTAAATTATAGATGTCTATCAGGCCATGTCCCAATTCATGATAAAGAATAAAAACAGTGGCGCCGTCTACGGCTTTGTCCAATTCTTCTTTTGTATTAACAATGTATGAAAAATTTTGAGTAAAACTTTCGAATAATTCATCACATAAAACTATTTCTTCTTTTTCTGTATCATACCAAGCATTAACAGTATCGCACTGCCGGATAATAATCGGAAAATCCTTCCGCAATATAAACACGCTGTTCAAAAAAATAACTAAATTTTCGAAGGCGTGGGAATTTTTAAGAAGTTCATTGTATTCAACGTATACGGAATTCTTCGCTTCACCATAGACAATTTTGAAATCCCCCGTATCTTCAAAGGCGAGTTTTCTGGACGAATTAAACTGGCCGCTTTGATCTTCAGTTCCTATGTAATAAAAAAGCCCGATTACAAGAATTACAACTGACAAAATAATGCCTTTCTTTTTACTCATATTGCTATATTTTACTGCGTCTGTAGGTAAACAACAAGAGTATAAAACCAAAAAACCGCCTGATTGGCGATTCTTACAAATACTCCGCATCGTGAACACTATTAAAACCAAGGTTGTGGAGTCCGGGGAGATCTATATGCCTGACTTAGGCAAATAAAAACCGCCTCTTTTAAAGAAGCTGTTTAAACAGAAAACAATCGAACTATTAATTAAACAATTTTACCAACCAACCGAATAAGCTGAATTTCCCTTCCTGAGCTTTTATGAAATTTTCTATCTTTATCTGTTCCTGTTCTAGCGTCTGTATCTGACTTTGAATTTCTGTCTTGTCTCCTTCATTTTGAACATTTTCCATTACCACATTCAGTTGCTCTAATCTGTTCTCAGTCTGAACCATCTCGCTTCTTAAAGATCCGAGGTTTTTATAGTCAGAACCGAAGAAGAATGTTTTAACCCTACTTCTTGTCTGAACTTTTTCCATTGCCTGGATTGTCGTGCTTGCTGATTGATTCTGCTGCTGGGCAATTGTCCTTACCTGTTCTCCTATTCCTCCTTCCCTATCAGCGACCTGTAAAAGACTTTGGACAAAACCTGCTACAACGCTACGATGCTGCTCGCTAGTAATTTGTCCTTGCTGACCTGCTGTTGATGTATTCTGTTCTTGATTCTGATTTTGACTTTGGGCTTGGTTACTTGTTTCCCCTTGAGCCTGATCACTATTTTGCACTTGGACTTGATTATCCTCGCCCTGATTAGCTGTTTGCGTTTGTTGTTGAATCTGGCTTCCCGTTCCAGAATCGCTATTTTGGCCTACAGCATAAACATTAACCGCAAAAGCAGAAACAATTACTAACATACTCGCTACTAAAAATTTGTTTTTCATATTTTTAAAATTATTTTATTATCATAAGACCTTTAATTTATTATACCAAAAAACCGCCTCAATAAAAGCAGTTTATCCACAGTATCAGCTCCGCGGGTAGGATCGAAAAGTTGCCCGAAGGCATTCGGACACCGCCTACTGGCGGTAAGGGGTTTTTAGGGATGTAGCTTTCACCACATCCAACAGAGCAAAACAAAATCCCCTTTCGGGGAATTTTGGTTTTGCTCCGCGGGTAGGATTCGAACCTACAACCTAGTGCTTACACTTATCCCCGTGTTTCCACGAAGTGTGGACTATATCATCACCCAATTTAAATTTAGGGTGTCTTGGTATCTAGTCTCTACGGCGTCCCAGCTAAAAGCATGGTTCCCACGGTATTACCCTGAATTTTTCGAGGGCTTCACCGTTATCCCAAGATTTTCATTCCGAAATTTCTTTCGGAAGCTGCGATTTTTCACAGGCACCCGCGCTACCATTGCGCCACCGCGGAATATTTTATGTTACGATCCTATTATATAGAAAATGAGGATTTTTTCAACCCTTTTTGCTTCTTACTGCGAGAAATATTGAATACTGACGATAATAAGAATAACGAAAGCCATCATGGCGGAAAATCTGTGGGGCAGTCCTTTTATGCCTACTTTTCCCAATATTTCCCGCGTAAAAGAATGGTCGTAATTCTTGTCGTCCGCTAACGACTGGCCTCTCAAAAGCTGGGTTAAAGTCGTTAAAATACAAACTATCCTGAATTTGCCCATCCAAGGCGTAATTAAAAGTCCCCAGATAATCTGGTGGGTGACGATAATCATGGTCAAATAAAAATGGAAGATTATTTTTTCCGGCCAGCGGCTGAGAGGAAAGAAAAATAAGCCCCACCAAGTAAGCACAATTGCCACGTGAACTAAAAAAATAATTTTAGCAAGAATGTTTCTCATAATATTTTTAGTAGCCCTTCAGCTTTTTAAGTCCTTTGTGCTCCCTGATTCTTTCTAGGGCTTTGGCTTCAATCTGGCGGATTCTCTCCCTGGTCACGCCGAACTCCTTGCCCACTTCTTCCAAAGTGTGGGTGATGCCGTCTTCCAAACCGAATCTCATGGCCAGTATCTTTTGTTCTCTCGGCGTCAAATCAATTAAAATTTCTTTCAATCTTTCCCGCAATAATTTCCGGGCCGCTTCCAAAGACGGCGGAGCGCTTTTTTCATCTTCAATAAACTCGGCCAGAACGGAATCTTCTTCGTCATCTCCTACCGGCGTTTCCAAGGATACGGTTTCCTGAGAGATTTTCATTATATGATGGACTTTTTCCACTTCAATTCCCATTTCTGCGGCAATTTCTTCCGGCAGGGGCTCCCGGCCCAAATCCTGCAGAAGTCGGCGCCTCACTTGCGTGTATTTGGAGATAGTTTCCACCATATGAACCGGAATCCTGATTGTCCTGGCCTGGTCAGCCAAAGCTCTCGTTATTGCCTGCCTGATCCACCAGGTAGCATAAGTTGAAAATTTATAGCCTCTTCTCCAGTCAAATTTTTCCACCGCTCTTCTCAAGCCGATATTCCCCTCCTGGATCAAATCAAGCAGGGTTAAATTGGGAGAACGGCCGACGTATCTTTTGGCAATGGAAACCACCAATCTTAGATTGGCTTTCATCAGTTTGTTATTTGCCTCCGTGTCGCCTTTTTCAATCCTTTTGGCCAATTCTTTTTCTTCGGCAGCGGTAACAAAAGAAATCTGGCCGATTTCTTTCAAATACATCTGAACCGGGTCAATGCGGACTTCCGCCTCACCGCCTTTTTTCTTGGGTTCTTCGTCTAAAATTAAAAATTCCCGGCTTTCTTTAATTTCAATTCCCTCTTTTTCCAGATCATCATAAAGCTTTTCCAAACCTTTAATGTCATTTTCAATGTTCGGGAAAGAATAAAGGATTTCAGAGTGAGTGATAAAACCCCTTTTCCTGCCCTTGGTTATTAATTCCTGGATTTTTTCCGGAAAAAAAACCTTTCGGGGCCGGCCGCAAACAAGACCCTTTTTCTTTTTGCGCCTTACTGTGTGACGCTTTAACGGGTGTTTTTTTATCCTATTTTTTAATTTTTTTCCAGTTTTTTTAACTCTCTTCTTCATATTCACAGATTTGTTAGTTCTGCAGATGTATCCTTAAATTCTTTGGTTAATTCGCCGGCTTTCTTTTCGTCTTTTTCATTTTCGGCAATTTTTATTTCTTTTTGAAGCTGGTCCAGTCTGTTTTTAA
>Ga0154691_104_pt4 | contig 19911 bp, 18 predicted proteins | sample Rifle2008BG13ft_FD_116120 | JGI IMG/M metagenome (GOLD analysis project Ga0154691, IMG submission 116120) | Candidatus Nealsonbacteria bacterium RBG_13_42_11 | reverse complement strand
CACATTTTTCATCAATATACTATCAGAACCAAACTTAGAAACGAACTCCAAAAACATCTTAAAGAGAAAGATGTGCCGACAATGATTTATTATCCATTAGCCTTGCATTTACAGCCGGCTCTTGAATATTTAGGTTACAAAAAAGGCGATTTTCCCGAAGCCGAAGAAGCCAGTAACGAAGTTTTGAGTTTGCCCATTTTTCCTGAAATGACAAAAGCCGAGCAGGATTTTATCATAAAAGAGATTAAAGAATTTTATGAATTCAGCCATCTTTACTAAAAATACTGCCATTACCTTTTTTACCAGGTTTGCCACGGGAGTTTTCAGCGTGTTGGCCACTATTGTCATTGCCAGAACGCTGGGTCCTCAAGGGCAGGGTATTTATTCTCTGGCTATAATGTTTTCTTATATTTTATTAATTTTTACGGCCCTGGGAATAAATCCCGCCTCAGTTTTTCTTATCGGAAAGAAAAAATATTCTCCCCAGGAGGTTTTAGGAAATAATCTTTTTTTAAACCTTCTGATTAGTCTGGGAACTGTTTTAATAGGGCTAATTATCGTTTTTTTATTTTCTAATGCTCTTTTTCCGGGAGTGGAAAAAACATATTTATTATTAGTTTTGCTTTTAGTTCCTCTGATTCTGATTTTTGACTTGGGATGCCACATTTTAATAGGATTACAAGAGATTAAAAAATATAATTACTTTTCTTTTTTACAAAACGGACTTTTCCTTTTACTGCTTATAATCTTTTTATTAGGCATGAATTTTGGGATAACGATTGCCATAATCTCTCAGATTCTTTCTTTTATATTAGTGGGACTCTTTTTATTCCTGGTCGTAAAAAAAGAAGCCGGTGGGATGGTTTTGCATTTGAGTAAAAAATATTTAAAAGAAATTTTTTCTTATGGTATCAAAGTGCATTTGAGCGGAATATTTCATTTTTTACACTATCGGATAGATCTTTTTTTATTGAATATTTTTATTAATCCCGTAGCCGTAGGATTATATTTTGTAGCTACTAAGCTTGCCGAGGTTTTCTATTTTCTTTCTAATTCTACGGGTACGGTTTTATTTTCTAAAATAGCTTCTGAAACGGACGAGAAACAAATTAATTCTTTTACTCCGATTGTGTGTCGGAACGTTTTATTTATCACTTTTTGGGGAGTTTTAGTCCTGTTGTTTCTGGGGCAATGGCTCATAACTTTTTTCTATTCAAAAGAGTTCCTGGATTCCGTCGCGCCTTTCCGTATTTTATTAATAGGGACATTGGTTGTCAGCGGCTGGGAGATATTGGCCAATGATTTCGCGGCCCGAGGCAAACCGATTTTAAATACTTATATTATAGGCGCATCGGTCTTAATCAATATTGTTTTAAATATATTATTTATTCCAAAGTGGGGCATTTCGGGAGCCGCTATAGCTACCGCTATTTCTTATTTTTTCATGTTTTTTGTTACGGTTATCATATACAGCAAGATTTCAAGAAACAAGATAAAAAATATAATTTTTTTGCAAAAAAAAGACATCGAATTTTACAAAAACTTATTTGCTGAAATTAAAAAAAGAATATGAAAATATGTTTTTTAGCCGGAACCGATTCTATTCATTCTAAAAAATGGATTGGATATTTCGCCGACAGGAGAAACGAAATTCATTGTATTTCCTTAACTAAAAATAAATTTAGTATAATAAAAAACGTAAAGTTTTATTCGTTGAAGGGATTTTCCTTAAAACCATTAGATATATTATTTAATGCAATAACTGTTAAAAAATTAATAAAGAAAATAAATCCTGATGTTTTACACGCTCATTATGCCGGAGTAAATGGGGTATTGGCGGCTTTAAGCGGATTTCATCCCTTTGTCTTAACCGTCTGGGGCTCCGATATTTTAATTGCACCAAAATCAAACATAATTAAACCCTTGATAAAATTTTCCTTAAAAAAAGCCGACTTAATAACCTGTGATGGAGAAAATACCAGAGAGGCAATGATAAACTTAGGAATAGATGCTTCAAAAATAAAAATAATTTATTTTGGAGTTAATGCCCAAAAATTTACCATCAGTCCAAAGAATGAAAACTTAATTAAAGAATTAAGAATTAAAAACTGTCCGGTCGTAATCAGTTTAAGAAATCTTGAGCCGATTTATGACCTTGAAACTCTGGTTAAAGCCGTCCCCTTAGTTTTAAAAGAATTTTCGGAAGCGAAATTCATTATTATAGGAAGAGGTTCTGAAGAAGAAAAATTAAAGAAATTAGCAAAGGATTTAAAAATTACAGACAGTATCAGACTCCTCGGATTTATTTCTAATGATAAGTTACCAAAATATTTAAGAGTCGCTGATATCTACGTTTCCACTTCTTTATCTGATGGTGGGATTTCAGCCAGTACGGCCGAAGCCATGGCTTCGGGGCTTCCGGTAGTAATTACCGATTCCGGAGACAATAAAAAATGGATAAAAGACGGAGAAAATGGGTTTGTGATCCCGATTAAAAATCCGGAAATATTGGCAAAAAAAACTATTTATTTGCTTAAAAATGAAAATATAAGATTAAAATCAGGAGAAATTAATAGAAAAATTATTGAAGAAAAATATAATTATTACAAAGAAATGAGTAAAATGGAAAAGATTTATGAAGAAATTATTAAGAAAAATCAAAAGAATTTAACATGAAAATAGTTTTTATACAACCTAACGTCGGTTTTAAAGGACACACCTGGGAAGCATTGGGGATTGGTTATCTTATATCATATCTAAAAAAATATTATGAAAAAAAATTAGATATAGCGTTTTACTCCGCATTTTATGATTCTGAAGAAACAATAATTAACGCTTGTCGAGACGCAAACATTGTCTGTTTCACTTGTACAAGTCCGCAGTATAAACATGGATTATTGTTGGCAAAACAGGTAAAGAAAAAAACTAATTTAATAGTATTTGGCGGTCCTCACCCCTCGGCTCTCCCAGATTTAGTTTTAAAAGATAATTCCATTGACGTTGTTGTGAAAGGAGAAGGAGAGAAGGCCATATTAAAAATCGTTGAGGATACAAGTAAAGGACTTAATATATCTAAACAAATATATCAATTCGATTATATAAAAGATATTGATAATATACCTTACCCTGACAGAAAGGCTATAAAAAACGAAAGAAATATTGAACAGGCCTATGCGGATAATGGCATCAGAATCACATCGATATTAAGCAGCAGAGGATGTCCGTTTGGTTGTAGTTTTTGCTGTAGTCGTTGCGTATGGGGAAGAGTTCCCAGGTTACGTTCAGCACCGAACATCTTAAATGAGTTTGAATACTTAATAAAAGAATGGAAAATTGAATTCATTAAATTCGCAGACGACACTTTTACCATCAGTAAACAGAGAGTTATTGATTTTTGTAAGTTGAAATTAGAAAAAGGGATAAAAACGCCTTATGGTGTGAATGCTCACATAAATACGGTTGATGAAGAATCATTGAAATATCTGGCCGAGAGTAATTGCCAAGAATTATGGTATGGCGTTGAAAGCGGTTCACCAAAAATATTAAAGGATATGCATAAAAATACTACCTTAGACAGGATTAAAGAAATATTCAAACTGACCAAAGAATATGGTATAAAAACGAGAGCGTATTTCTTATTAGGGACGCCGAATGAGACAATTGAGGATATAAAAATGACAGAGAATTTATGCGATGAAATACGGCCAGAAATCGTAGGATTTAGCTTGCTTGCCCCATATCCAATTAACGAATACTTCGATTACGAAAAAATGAAAAACTGGGATTGGTCCATATTTGACGAATACAACAACGACTGGGTTTCTACAAAAACCCTCACCAATCAACAGCTTAAACAGGAGCAAAAAAGGCTTATTGAGAAATATCAGAAAAAAATAACGTTTCGACAAAAACAATAAAAAGACAAATATTAAAATAAATATTAAAAAATGAAAATTCCTTTATTTAAAATTTATTGGGACAAAGAAGATGTTCAAATGGTAAATAGAATTATAAAAAGGGGAACATTTTGGGCCGGAGGTCCTACTGTTGATGAATTTGAAGAGAAGATTGCGAAATATATCGGAAGTAAATATTGCGTTGTTTTTAATTCAGGAACCTCAGCCTTACATGCTATTTTATTAGCGTATAATATAAAACCAGGAGACGAGATAATTGTTCCCTCTTTTACCTTTATTGCCACGGTTAATGCTGTTTTATTTGTGGGAGCGAAACCCGTATTTGCAGACATAGAAGAAAAGACCCTGGGATTAGATCCTGAAAGCGTAAAAAAGAAAATAACAAAAAAAACAAAAGTTATTATTCCTATTCATTTTGGAGGCTGTCCCTGCTTAATTAGAGAATTAAAAAAAATTGCCGACGATCACAATTTAATATTAATAGAGGACGCAGCAGAGTCTTTCGGTGCCAAAATTAAAAACAAAAAAGTCGGAACCTTCGGGGATTCGGCAATGTTGAGTTTTTGTCAAAACAAAATAATTACAACAGGGGAGGGCGGAGCAATAGTAACAGACTCAAAAAAAATATATGAGGCATTAAAACTAATAAGATCTCACGGAAGACAGGAAGATCCGACCCATATCGCTTCTCCGGATTATTTAGACCATATAACGTTAGGATATAATTTTAGAATGCCCGATATGATTGCCGCTTTAGGAATATCACAAATAAGAAAAGCTGAGAAATTGATTAAAATGAGAAGAAAAAACGCAGACTATTTAACAAAAAGATTGAAAGAAATAAATGAAATAACAACCCCAAATTCACCGAATGGTTACTCTCATGTTTATCAAATGTATACAATAAGAACAAAAAAGGGAGCAAAATTAAGGGATAATCTAATGAAGAGTTTGGCCCAAAAAGGGATTACAACAAAAGTTTATTTCCACCCGGTGCATTTAACAAGATTTTATAAAAGAAAATTTGGACACAGGAAAGGCGAACTTCCGATTACGGAGAAAATATCGGAACAGGTTTTAGGATTGCCAATTTACCCCGCGTTAACTAAAGGGAAAATTGATTATATTTTTAAAGAAATTAATAATTTTTTTAAAAAACAAAAGGTCTTAAAACAAAAGCTCAATAAAAAGTAAATTTTAACTTAAAAACATGAAAAAAATATATATTTTTTTAGGAATTGGGATAGGAATAATTCTTATTATCGGTAGTTGGTTGATGTTTTCCAGTAAAATTAGCCAACAAGCTTTTCAAGAAGAAATTAAAATTTCCCAAGGCGACATTAAAAAGGAAATAGTTTTATTGGTTATTGACGATGGCGAGGGGGCTCCAAAAAATTTTGAGGTTGAATTTAATGAAGGAATGACCGCTTTTGATTTATTGGAAGAAGGAACCGAGAATTCAGACTTGTTTTTAAAGACAAAAACTTACGATATTGGAATATTGATTGAAGCTATCGGCGATAAAGAAAACGGTCAGGACGAAAAGTATTGGTTCTATTATGTTAATGGAAAAATGCCGATGATCTCGGCCGATAAAGAAGAAATAAAGCTGGAAGACAAAGTAGAGTTTAGGTTTGAAAAATCATCTTTTTAAAATAGAATATGACTGAAATTTTTTTGACTAAAAAAAGAAAAATTATAGAGTTTTCAATTGCCTCTCTTTTAATTTTAACTGGTGTTATTCTAAGGCTTCTTCCTCATCCCCCAAATTTTACTCCAATTTTAGCCATAGCTTTATTCGGAGGGGTTTATCTTTCCAGAAAAATAGCTTTTATTTTACCACTTGCAGCAATGGTCATTAGTGATGTTTTCATCGGCTATTATGAAGTAAAATTAATGATTGCAGTTTACGGAAGCTTTCTTTTATGTGTAATTTTGGGATTTTGGTTAAAGAAAAACAAAAGATGGCAAACAATTTTTGAAAGCTCTGTTTTGTCTGCCCTTATCTTTTTTCTTTTAACAAATTTTGCCGTTTGGGCTTTTACTCCCTGGTACGCCAAAACCTTTTCAGGAATAATTCAATGTTATTTAATGGCTTTACCATTTTTTAAAAATACTTTATTAGGAAACTTGTTTTATGTAACCATCTTCTTTGGGGCTTATGAAATAATAGAGGTTTGGATTAGAAAAAAAATTAGAACATTGAAAGAAACCTCCATTTCTTTAGGGTAATAAAATTAAAAATGTAATAGCTAAGAAAAATGAAGATTTCTGTAGTTGTACCAACATATAATAGGTCAAAAGATTTAAATGATTGTTTGGATTCAATTATATCTCAGGAGTATTTGCCGGTAGAGGTTTTAGTGATAGACAGCGGTAAAGACATCCAAACCGAAAATTTAATTAAAGAGAAAGAAAGTAATTTTAAAAAAAAAGGAGTAATTTTAAAATATATTAAAAACAATAAAGAAAACAGTTTAACTGTAGCCAGAAACATGGGGATAGAAAATTCAACAGGTGAAATCGTGTCTTTTCTGGACGACGACATCGTTTTAATAAAAGATTACTATAAAGAGACGGTAAAATTTTTTGAAGAAAATCCCAAGGCCTTCGGTATGACGGGTCGAACAACATCTGACTTAAAAGGTGAAAATAAATTTAAGTTTTTTGTCGCTCAGATTTTGGGCAGATTATTCTTTCTCGGTTTTAATGAAAAAAATAAATGGCGGGTACTTCCGTCTTTGGGCGTTACTTCCTCGTTGGATAATAAAATTATTAACTGTCAGTGGCTTTCCGGCGCCTCTGTTTATAAAAAGGAAATTTTTAAAGATTTCAGGTATGACGAGAAATTGAAAAAATATTCCTGGGGCGAAGATACGGATTTTTCCCACCGCGTTTTCAAAAAATATCCCCAGTCGTTATTTTTAAATCCAAAAGTAAGATATATACATAATCTGTCGGTCACCGGAAGAATCCCCAGGAAAGAAATATCTTATATGGAAGAAGTTTATTGTCTTTACCTTTTTTATAAGATAATACCTCAGACATTCTTAAACAGAATAATCTATATTTGGGGAAGATTAGGAAGAATAATTTTTAAGATTATAAAATTACAGTTTAGAGAAATAATTTTTTCTTTTATGGCATACTTTATCTGTTTAAAACATCTGAAAGAAATTAAAAACGGAGATTTAGATTTTTTCAATAAAACTCTATTATGAAAAAAATGCAGGAAATAAATGAATATTGGGAGAGACATAAGGGAGATCCCTCAATTTTACTGCCCGCAAGAGGAATACAAAGCCGAATAGCGCTGTTTGAGAAAAATTTGGATAAAAAGAGAGTCCTGCATTTTGGTTGCTCCGATTGGCCATATACTAAAGAAAAAGTTTTTGAAAAAAACCTTTTACACCAAGATTTGGAAAAAGTTGCCTCAGAACTTTACGGCGTTGACCTGTCAGAAGAAGGAATAAGAATCATGAAAGAACAGGGCATTAGAAATCTTTTTACAGGAGATATTTATACTTTGGCCGAGGATAAGAATTTAGCCGATAAAAAATTTGACGTTATTTTAGCTACCGAGATATTGGAACATTTAGTTAATCCCGGAATGGCTTTGGATTCCGTTAAAAGATATATTCTGAAAACAAATCCTGAATGTAGAATTATTTTTACCGTACCCAATTGCCAGAATTTTTGGCATAGTTTTATTTCCGGATTAAGAAAGAAAGAGACAGTCCATTATGACCACAAATTTTATTTCAGCTACAGAACTTTTAGGACGTTGCTTGAGGAAATAGGTTTTGAAACAGAAGATTTCTACTTCGTCACTTATGGCAGGGGACATAGGACAATGAAGGGGAAAATAATGATAAAACTTTTTTCCTGGCTTTTCCAATGCTTAAGCCCTTATTTATACTTTAAATGCAGAGTAAAAAAATGATTAAAAAACAAACCTATTTAATAACGGGGGGAGCGGGGTTTATCGGTTCTCATTTGGCAGATGAATTAATAAAAACTGGAGGCAGAGTTATTATTGTAGACAACCTCTCTGCGGGCAAGAAAGAGAATGTGAATAAAAAAGCGGTTTTTTACAAAAGGGACATTTTAGATCCGAAACTTGCCGCTATTTTCAAAAAAGAAAGACCAGATATTATTTTCCACTACGCGGCTCAAATTGACGTTCGAAAATCAACGAAAGATCCGATTGGCGATGCAAAAATTAATATCTTGGGAACCATTAACGTTTTGGAAAACTGCCGAAATTTCAAAGTGGGCAAAATAATATTTGCTTCCTCGGTTGGTGTTTATGGAGAGCCTGAATTTCTGCCGACAAAAGAAAATCATCCTTTGGGCCCGATTTCTCCTTATCCCATTACGAAATTAACCGTAGAGAAGTATCTTTCTTATTATAAATCTTTAGGATTAGATTTTGCTGCTTTAAGATATTCCAATATCTACGGTCCCAGGCAATCAAGCTCGGGCGAGGGAGGGGTAGTATCAATTTTTATTGACAATCTTCTTAATGGAAAAAAATCTGTTATTTATGGAAACGGAGAGCAAACACGAGATTTCTTATACGTTGCCGACGCCGTAAAAGCGGCTCTTCTGGCATTGAAAGCTCCTTCCGGATCTATTTATAATGTTGGGACCGGGAAAGAAACGAGCATCAACAAACTTTACAAATTAATTTTCCGGGACACTGGAAACGCTATTCATCCCAAAAAGGTTCCGCCGAGATTCGGGGAGATTAAAAAAAGCTGTCTTAATTCTTCCAAAATAAAAAAGGAATTAAACTGGAGGCCAAAATGGGAATTAGAAGAAGGATTAAAAGAAACCAGAAACTGGTTTAAGAATAAAAATTAAATGGAAAATAATTTATCATTTGTTTCAGTCGTTATTCCCTGCTGGAGGGAAGAAAAATTCATTGGGAAGTGTTTAGACACTATAATTGAACAAGATTATCCGAAAGATAAACTTGAAGTATTGGTTATAGACGGGATGAGCGACGACAAAACAAGGGAAATTGTCGGGAATTATTCAACCAGATTTCCTTTTATCAAACTTCTGGACAATCCTAAAAGATTTACCAATTTCGCTTTTAATATAGGAATTAAAGCGTCAAAAGGAGAAAACATAGCAATCATGGGAGCTCATGCCGGCTACGCAAAAGATTACATTTTAAAATGCGCCAAGTATCTAAAAGAATACCGGGCCGATAACGTGGGGGGAGTATTAAAAACACTGCCGGCTCAAAATACTTTAGTCGCAAAATCCATTGCTTATTGTCTGTCATCTTTTTTTGGAGCTGGCGGTTCTCTTTTCAGAACCGGGGCCAATAAGCCCACTCCGGTAGATACGGTATTCGGAGGTTTCTATAAAAAAGAAATTTTTAAAAAAATCGGTCTTTTTAATGAAAATTTAAAAAGAAGCCAGGATATGGAGTTTAATTTAAGATTAAAAAAGGCGGGTGGAAAAATTCTTTTATTTCCCGATGTCTCGGTTTCTTATTATCCTCAAATAACCTTTTGGAATTTTTTCAAACATAATTTTAACGACGGCATTTGGTCTCTTTATCCCTTAAAAATAATTAAAACAAAGTTTAAATTAAGGCATTATATTCCCTTGGTTTTCGTAAGCGCCATAATTATTTTCGGCATACTGTCTGTTTTTTCCTGTTTATCCCGAGGCATTCTTATACTTATAATTTTTTATTATCTTCTGACTAGTCTCTGCCTTTCTTTAATGATTGTCATAAGAGAAAAAGATTTCAGATTTTTATTTTTAATGCCAATTGCCTTTTTTTGCCGTCATTTTGGCTACGGATTAGGTTCCATTTTGGGAATAACTAAAATTTTAACTGGTTAAAAGATGATTGAAGAAAGAAAAAAAATTGAAATCGAGTACTACAACAAACAAGCCGAAGAATGGCTGAAGGAAAAATTTGAAAAGGACTGGAAAACCGATTTTGAAGGGTTCAGCCCCACTTTGTTGTCCAGTTTTAAGTTTTGCTATAAAATTCTGGGAGAAAATTGCCAAAATAAGAAGATTCTGGATTACGGCTGCGGTAATGGTATTCATTCTGTTTTTCCGGCAAAAATAGGAGCGGAAAAAGTAACCGGAATTGATTTATCAGAATCCCAGTTAAAAATAGCCAAAGAGCGGGCTAAGAGAGAAAACATTGATAGGCAGACAGAATACCTTGTGATGGATTGCGAAAAAATGGATTTTCCGGAAAACTCATTTGATATTATTTTTGACGGCGGAACTTTTTCTTCTTTGGATTTGAATAAGGCCCTTCCCGAACTGGCTAGGATTTTAAAACCGGAAGGATTTTTAGTCGGCATTGAAACCTTCGGCCATAATCCTTTTACTAACTTAAAAAGAAAGATTAATAAAATAACGGGAAAGCGAACCGGCTGGGCCGCAGAGCATATTTTAAAAATGGAGGATTTGGGGCAGGCAAAAAATTATTTTGACAAAATTGAGGCAAAATTCTTTCATTTTATCTCCTGGCTGGCCTTTCCTTTTCTAAGTAGACCGGGAGGCAAATTTTTGCTAAAAATATTAGAGGCCATAGACAGTGTTTTTCTTAGAGTTCCTTTTTTAAGGAAATACGGCTTTAAGGTAGTTTTCATTTTCAGCAAACCAAAAAAATGATAAAAAGATTATTTGATTTTATTTTCTCCTTAATCGGATTAATAATTGTTTCTCCCTTTTTGATTTTAATTGCCATTTTAATAAAACTTGATTCTCAGGGTCCGGTTTTTTATCGGGGAACAAGAATGGGAAAAAATGGCCAGCCGTTTAATATTTTTAAATTCAGAACGATGGTGTCGGGCGCTGAAAAACTTGGCGGACCGTCAACCGCCAGCGACGACCGCAGATTGACCCAAATCGGAAATTTTTTAAAAAAATATCAGATTGATGAAATGCCCCAGTTAATAAACGTATTGAAGGGAGAGATGTCATTAGTGGGGCCGAGGCCGGATGTTCCTTCAGAGGTTGAGTCTCTTGAACCAGAGACAAGAAAGATAGTTTTAAGCATAAAACCAGGGATGACAAGCCTTGCCGCCTTGGCTAATCCTCATGAGGGAGAAGTTTTACGAGGAAGTAAAGATCCTCATAAAGCTTATTGTGAAAAAATTAAGCCGGAAAAAATTAGATTAAATTTAGAATATGTGAGACAAAGATCTTTTTGGCTAGATATAAAGATTATAATAAAAACTTTCTTTACCGCGGTTTTTAAATAATATACTGATGTCATCAAATGATACATTATCCAATAATAAAAGAAAAATTGGGTATTGGTTTGGAAAAAAACTGTCGGAGGAGCATAAGAGAAAAATAGGCAGGGCTTCCAAGGGAAGGGCTCATACAGAAGAGGCCAAAAGAAAAATAAGCGAAGCCCTTAAAAGTAGAAAACACACAGAGGAACACAGAAGGAAGAACAGTGAAAGTCACAAGGGGAAAAAACTTTCCGAAGAAACAAAAAAGAAAATAGGAGATTTTTGGAGGGGGAAGAAAAAGATATTTTCAGAAAAACACAGAAGAAAGATTAGAGAATTAAGACTGCGCTATAATAAAAACTGGAAAGGGAAATGTCATACCGAAGAAACTAAAAGAAAAATTAGCAAAGCTCATCAGGGTATGAAGAAGCCTTGGGTGATCCCGCCTAATAATAAAATGGAAAATAATTCTAATTGGCAGGGCGGAAAATCTTTTGAGCTTTACGGCATAGATTGGACAAAAACATTAAAAAATTTAGTTAGAAAACGAGATAATCATGTTTGTTGTTTATGCGGTAAACCACAAGAAGATATTTCGCATGATGTTCACCATATTGATTACGATAAAAAGAATTGTAATCTAGTAAATTTAGTTACTCTTTGCCGCACCCGTCATCTAAAAACAAACAAAAATAAAAAATATTGGATTAAATATTTTCAAGATAAAATATATATACCAAAATAAGCTTCAGATTCAATATGTAAAAAATCGCTCATTTTTGTTAGACTTAAAGATAATCGTCAAAACGATAATAAGGATATTTCATTAATGGATAATATTGAAAAATACAAAGAAATCGCCTTGGAGGCCAGAAAAAAAGTGCTTGAAATGATATACAAAGCCCAAACATCACATATTGGCAGTAATTTTAGCTGTATTGATCTGTTAGCGGTTCTTTTCGAAAAATCAGACCTAGATAAAGATAAAATAATTTTAAGCAAGGGTTGGGCAGCGGCTTCGCTTTACTATTTCCTATATAAAAAAGGCAAAATTACCGAAGAAGAATTAGTTAGTTATTGCCAGCCCGGGAGCAAATTTATCGGATTGGCAGAGCCGATTATTCCTGAAATTCCTGCAGCCGGCGGTTCCATGGGTTTTGGCCTGCCTTTTGGCGTTGGGTTTGCACTTGCTAAAAAAATAAAAAAAGAGAAAGGAAACATATCTATTTTGATGTCAGACGGAGAAATGGATTGCGGCACGACTTGGGAATCGGCTTTAATTGCCAGCCATCATAAATTGGATAATTTATTTGTTGTGGTAGACATGAATGAGTTTCAAGCTATGGGCAAGATTAAGGAGATTTTAAATATTGAACCATTAAAAGACAAATGGAAAGCTTTTGGCTGGGAGGTGCGGGAAATTGACGGTCATAATTTTGAAGAAATAGAAAAATCACTAACCTTATCATCTTGTAAAGAAAAACCGACAGTAATTCTCGCTAAAACGATTAAAGGTAAAGGTATTAATTTTATGGAGGGAAATAATTTATATCATTATAAAGCGCCGTCTGATGAGGAATACCAGAGGGCGTTAAAAGAATTAAATGGCTGAGATTACCAAACAAAATATGTAAAAGTAAAATCTGTCGTCATACTTGAGTTATCAGAATGATTATGGTATCTTTATGATAAGATGTGGGTTGGAAAATTTAAATACAATATTAAAAAATGCGAGTTTTGCGATAGAGAATTTAAGTATCCCAAATTTAAACCAAAAACAAGATTTTGTTCTTTTAGATGTTTTATAAAATCAGGGATTTTGTCTAAAGACAAACAACGCGCAGAGAAAATAAGAGAAGCAATGCTTGGTAGGGTTTTGACTAAAGAATGGAGAACAAAAATTAGTAAATCAAAAACGGGTAAGAAGTATCCCAAATTGAGCGAAGCTAAAAAGGGAATAAAATTAAGCGAAGAGCATAAAAGAAAAATATCAGAGGCATTAAAAAAAGCCGTTAAAGAGGGAAGGCATAAAGCTCCTCATTATAAAAGAGATAAAAACCCAAATTGGAGGGGTGGTGTATCAGACGAAAATCATAAATTAAGAACCTCGATTAAATTTCAAAAATGGCGAGAGAAAATATATAAAAGAGATAATTATACTTGTCAAATTTGCGGAGATAATAAGGGTGGTAATTTGCGCCCACATCATATAAAACTATGGTATAGACATCCTATGCTTAAATTTAAAGTAAGCAATGGAATAACTTTATGTAATAAATGTCATCAAAAAATTCACAGAGGAAAAAATTATGGCGGAGATAATAAAATTACAAGATTCAAGAAGAATTTTTATAAACACATTAATACGATTGGCGGAAACTGATCCAGCTATATGTTTAATCGTTCCCGACGTCGGTTTTAATTATATTGAAGAGTTCAGTAAAAGATTTCCTGACAGATTTTTCAATTTCGGCGTTACTGAACAAAGCACAATGATAATTGCGGCAGGATTGGCTCTATCTGGCTTTAAGCCCTACGTATATAGTATGATAAATTTTGTTACCTTCCGGCCATATGAAGCGGTTCGGAATGCCGTTTGTTTGCATAATGCCAACGTGAAAATCATCGGAGTTAAGGGTAGTGAGAAATACAAATTTTTGGGTTTTTCGCATAATCTTATTACTGAAGATGAAGAAATAAAGATTATGGAACATTTGCCGAACTTTAAATCTTTTATTATTGAAAATCCAGCCGAGGTTAAAAACCTTATTTTGGAAACGTATAAATCAAATTCACCTTGTTATATACGAATCTAATATGTATAAAGTTCCCTTTGTTAATATCCCAAAACATTATCAAAATTTGAAAAGCGAAATTCTAAAAACAATAGATGATGTTTTATCGCGGGGCGATTTGATTTTGAGAAAAGATGTGGAAGATTTTGAAAAAAGCATTGCTAATTTTGTCGGTACTAAATATGCCGTAGGCTTAAATTCCGGTACTGACACGATGTTTTTAACCCTGAAGGCTTTAGGTATTGGTCCTGACGATGAAGTGATTACTGTTTCTCATACTTTCGTTGCTTCAATTGCGGTTATTGTTCAGGCGGGAGCTAAGCCCGTATTAATAGACGTGAAAGAAGATTTCACTATGGATGTTGATAAGCTGGAGCAGGCGATTACTGAAAAAACAAAAGCCATCATGCCCGTGCATCTGAACGGCCGGGTTTGCGACATGGATAGGATAATGGAAATTGCCAAAAAACATAATTTAGTGGTGATTGAAGATGCTGCCCAGGCCTTAGGAGCAAAATATGATGGTAAAATGGCGGGAAGTTTCGGTTTGGTAGGCTCTTTCAGTTTGTACCCTTTTAAGGTTTTGGGATGTTTTGGAGACGGTGGCATTTTAACAACCAACGACGAAAAACTGGCGGAGAAAATAAAATTACTGAGAGACCACGGCCAAAAAACAAAAACGGAAATCGTTTGTTTCGGTTTCAATTCACGATTGGATAATCTTCAGGCGGCGATTTTAAATCTTAAATTTAAATATCTGCCCAAATATATCCAAAAAAGAAGGGAGATAGCCGAAAATTACAACAAAGGCCTATCGGATGCTAAAGGAATAAAACTGCCGCCGGCTCCGGATGCCGACGAAAAACATTTTGATAATTTCCAAAACTACGTCTTAATTGCCGAAAAAAGAAACGACTTATTCAATTTCTTAAAAGAAAAAGGCGTGGAAACCCTGATTAAAGACCCGATTGCGAACCACCAGCAGCCGGGCCTGGGACTTTCCCATTTTAACCTGCCCATTTCAGAAATGCTGGCTGAAAAAGTGATTTCTTTGCCTTTGTATCCCGAGTTAACCTCGGAAGAAACAGATTACGTCATAAAATGCGTTAAAGAGTTTTATAAATGAAAAATATTTTCCAAAAATTTTTACTTGAAAAAAGATCGCTTACCAAACTGATAATTTTTTTAATTGCCGACGCGGTTTTAATTTCTTTTTCGGTCTTTTTGGCTTTTATCGTCAGGTTTGAAGGCCAAATACCTTTTAGGTATTTATTGAATATTGAAGGGATAATTCTGCTTTCTTTAATAATTACCCTCCCCGTTTTTTATTTTTCAAAACTTTATTATTTTAGTTGGAGCTATGTCAGCACCGAAGAATTAATTTCTCTGACAAGAGGAACTTTTTTAAGCTTTTTGTTTTTAGCCGCCTCATTTTTTATTTTAAAAGACCACCCGATTTTCAGCGGCTTTCCCCGTTCCACTCTTTTTATAACTTACTTTTTTGTATTTCTGCTTTGCGGGGGTCTTCGTTTTGCCAAAAGAATTCATTCACAGATTTTTCCTAAAGAAAGAAGCGGGGCCGAAAAAACTTTAATTGTCGGGGCCGGCGATGCCGGAGAACAAATTTTAAGAAACATTTTGAGTTCCAGGCCCAGCCAATATTTACCAATTGGTTTTGTTGATGACAGTCCGGCAAAACAGGGAATTTTAATCCATAACTTGAAGGTTTTGGGAAGGATTAAAGATATTCCCAGAATAACCAAGGAGGAAAGAATTGAAGGTTTGATTATTGCCATGGCCTCGGCGGGTTCCAAAACCATCAGAGAAGCGGTAGAACAGGGAAGAAAAGCCGGGCTCAGAAAAATAAAAATAATTCCTCCCATCGGAGAATTAATCAGCGGTGAAACAAAAATTGGAGTAGGCGTGCTGCGCGACGTAGAAATGGAAGATTTGCTGGGGCGAGAGCCGGTTTCTCTGGACCAAAAAGCAATTGAAAATTTCATTAAGAACAAGAAAGTCCTGATTACCGGCGGAGCCGGTTCTATCGGCTCGGAACTCTGCCGACAAATAGCCAAGTTCAACCCGGCTTCTTTATTGGTTTTAGACCAGGACGAAACCGGCATCTTTAATATTTCAGAAGAATTGAAAAACAAATTTCCCAAGCTAAAAATAGTGTCTTTAATAGCCGATATTCAGGATAAACCAAAAATAAAACAAATTTTTGAAAAATTTTCTCCTCAGATTATTTTTCACGCGGCCGCTTACAAGCACGTTCCTTTAATGGAAGAACACCCTGACGAAGCGATAAAAAATAACGTTTTCGGAGTAAAGACACTGGCTGAATTCTCTTTAAAATACGGCGTAGAAAAATTTATTTTCATTTCTACGGATAAGGCCGTAAACCCGAGTTCAGTCATGGGAGCGACAAAAAGAGTCGGAGAAATGATTTGCCAGGTTCTAAACCAGAAAAACGACACTAAGTTCATTTCGGTCAGGTTCGGCAATGTTTTGGACAGCCGGGGAAGCGTGATTCCGATTTTTCGCGAACAAATTAAAAAAAGGGGACCGGTAGAAATTACCCATCCGGAAATGAAAAGATTTTTTATGGTCACCAGCGAGGCCTGTCTTTTAGTGATGCAGGCCGGAGCCATGGGCAAAGGAGGAGAAGTATTTGTTTTAGACATGGGAAAACCGGTTAAAATCTTGGATTTAGCCAAAGAAATGATTCGGCTTTCCGGGTTGGAGCCGGATAAAGACGTCCCGATTGTTTATACGAAACCGCGGCCGGGAGAAAAACTGGTTGAAGAGATTTTGACAGCCGAAGAAGGAACCGTCGCCACTCAAAATCAAAAAATTTTTATGGCGAAACTTTCCCATATCAATCAGGAGAAACTTAATTCGGGCTTGAAAAAATTGGAAAAAGCCGGTTATAATGGAGATAAAGAAACCATAATTAAAACATTAAAAGAGCTTATTCCTTTGTATGTCAGGAAGAATTAATTTAGAAAAAATATATTTTACCATTGTTGAATGGGGGACTTACTTGGCAATGCTTACCCCTTTGATTTTTATCAGGTCTTATTTTTTTCCTTTTGTCGTTCCGAAAACTATTTTTTTCAGAATTATCGTTGATATTATTTTTATCGCTTATGTTTTACTGGTAATTTCCAACCCTAAATACCGGCCCCGATTTACGCCTCTTACTATTGCCATAGCTATATTCTTGGGAATACTTATTCTTACCTCAATCACCGGAATTAATTTTGAAAAGAGCTTTTGGAGCGTTTTTGAAAGAATGACCGGGCTGATTACTTTTTTTCATCTTTTTATTTTTTACATTATTTTAACCAGCGTCTTCCGTGAAAGAAAATATTGGGAAAGAATTTTAACCGCTTCAATTTTAGTATGTGTTTTTATTTCTTTTCTTGTTTTAACTTCGGGAGATCCGACGACGCGCGGCGGCGGAACGCTTGGCAACTCCTCATTTTTTTCGGCTTACAGCCTTTTTAATCTCTTTTTCGCGATAGTTTTACTGGTTGGAAAGTCCGGAATTTGGCGGATTTTTTACGGATTAGCCATGATTCTTTTTCTTATCTCCTTATTCTTCAATCCCGGAGGATTCACCAAGGGAGCGGTGACGGCTTTTGTAATCGGCGCTTTTGTTTTAATATTCGGCTCTTTAATATTTTATTTATTATCATCCGGGAAAAAGATGCTTAGAAACATTGCTTTTGCTTTGATAGTTTTGCTGATTTTGGGAGGCTTAGGGCTTTTCCAGCTTGATTTTACAAAAGAAAAAATAGCTGAAGTGTGGCAATCGAACAGCGTGCAGTCCAGATTGGTGGTTTGGAACATTGCTTGGCAGGGCTGGCAAGAGAAATTCTGGCTGGGCTGGGGACTGGAAAATTTCAATATCCCTTTTGCCAAATATTTTGATCCCGAACTGCCCGTTACCGGCGACCTTTGGTATGACAGAGTTCACAATGTTGTTTTGGACACGGGAGTCGCTTCGGGAATTGTCGGCTTAATAAGTTATTTGTCTATTTTGGGCGTGGCCATTTTCGGCTTGTTTAAGCTTCTGCCGAAGATTACCGATAAAAAGAACGTTTTTATTCCTTTAGGAATGACGGCCTTGATGGTGGTTTATTTTCTTCAGAATATCTGGGTTTTTGACATGATTTCCAGTTATGTCATGTTTTTCCTGAGTTTGGCATTTATTAATTTTTTAATTGCTCCCCAAAAAAAAGAAGAAGTGGCGACAAGAAGAATTCCTTTGCCATCGTTAATCGGCGCCTTATTGATAATTATTACTATTTTTACTTTGATTTTTACTAATATTCAGCCGGCTCGCGCCTCAAAATTTACCATTTACGGCATTTCCTTCCCCTTAGAGCAATCTCTGAACTATTTCCAAAAAGCTATAACAACTTCTCCAATAGCAAAATTTGAAGTTCCCGAACAAATTGTGACAAAATTTACCGATTTAGCCTTTGCAGGTAATCAAAATGAAGAACTTTTAGTAGAAGGATTAAAATTGGCGGAAGAACAAATGAAAAAGAGCGTGGCTGAAAGTTCCTTAGATTTCCGTTCGCGTTTATTTTTGGGCAAGTTTTATAATAATCTCTATCAATTTACCCAAGACCCGAAAACGCTTGATCTAGCCAATGAAATCCTTGGAGAAGCGAAAAATCTTAGCCCTAAAAACCAGCAGGTTTATTGGATGTTGGGGCAAACTAAACTTTTTGAGGGAAACAGGGAGGAAGCCATAGAATTATTTAGAAAAGCGGTAGATTTGGATCCGCGCTTTGCCCAATCCCGCTGGTACCTGCTTCTGGCTTATAAAATAGCCGGAAAATACGAATTAGCATTGGCGGAATTAAAAGAAATTGAAAGATTGGAATTTAATTGGATGACTGATGTTAATAATTTTAAACCGGTAGCCGATATTTATAAAGGATTAAACGATGTTGATGCCTTAATATCTCTTTACGAGAAGGGTACGGAAATTTATCCTAATGAAGTTCAATTCTGGGCCAATCTTGCCGACGCGTATGCTGCCAAGGGCGAAAGAGAAAAAGCCAAACAGGCCGCAGAAAAAGTCAGGGAATTAGATCCGGAATCCGCTTCCCAAATTGAAGAGTTTTTAAAAGAATTGGGCTATTAGTATTGACAAATTTACGTTTATTTGCTAATATCAATTTAGTGAGTGTCCCGCAAGGGACTTCGCTAAGTCGGCAGACCCCACTCGAGCGGGGTCTGTTTTTTTGTCATTTTTTTTGATATATTAAGATTGAGTCGGGAGGCAGCACTCACTAAAGACTTAGTTTGGAGTTAACTCTCCCGGCTCATTTAATATGGATTTTCAGAAGAACGTTTCGTTAAAAAATTACACGACTTTCAGGGTCGGCGGCCGAAGCCGGTATTTTTTTGCAGCCAAAACAAAAGACGGAATACTCAAGGCGCTAAAAAGGGTAAAAGATATGAAATTGCCTTTTTTTGTTTTAGGCGGCGGCAGCAATCTTTTGGTTTCAGATAAAGGATTTAAAGGTCTAACCATTAAAATACAGAATACGAAATACAAGATACAAGATACAAAAATCATTGCCGAAGCCGGAGTAAAGCTAGGACAATTAGTAAATGCGGCGGTTAAAAACGGCTTATCAGGACTGGAATGGCTAGTCGGGATTCCGGGAACTTTAGGCGGCGCTATTACCGGAAACGCCGGCGCTTTCGGAAAATCAATGAAAGAAATAGTGAAGCAAGTGGAAGTTTTGGATATAAAAGATTTTAAAATTAAAACTTATAATTTGAGAAAGTGTAAATTTTCTTACCGGGACAGCGTTTTCAAGCATAATAAAAATTTAATTATTCTTTCCACATCTCTTCAGTTAAAGAAGGGCAAGAAAAGCGAAATTAAAGAAAAAATAAAAGAATACTTGAATCGCAAAAAAGAAACCCAGCCCTTAAATT
>Ga0154691_107_pt1 | contig 20884 bp, 23 predicted proteins | sample Rifle2008BG13ft_FD_116120 | JGI IMG/M metagenome (GOLD analysis project Ga0154691, IMG submission 116120) | Candidatus Nealsonbacteria bacterium RBG_13_42_11 | reverse complement strand
GTCCGCCGCCTGAAGCCGTAATGCTTCTTGAAAGGCCGGAAACAACGCCCACTGAAACCGTATTTCTGAATTCTCCCAAAGCATTACCAATGGCAATTACCGTCTGGCCGATTTTTATTTCATCCGAATCCCCGAGTTTAACCGTCGGAAACGATTTTAAAGCAAAACCGCCCTCATTATTGATTGTTTTTTCCTGATCAATTTTAATTATGGCTAAATCCTGAACCGGGTCTCGGGCCAAGACTTTAGCCGGATATTTCTTGCCGTCATTGGTAAAAACGGTGTATTCGGCCTCGGTATCCAAAACTACGTGTTTATTCGTTAAAATCATTCCGTCTGCGGAAACGATAAAACCGCTGCCGCCGCCGACTTCCTGTTTTTCCGTCCCTTGCTGCTGGTATTGGGGAATTTCAAACTGGAAATCTCCGCCAAAAAACTGTTCAAATTGCTGGAAAGGATTGTAATAATATTGTTCAATAATCGGGACGTCTTTGGTAATCACAATACTGACTACGGCCGGAGAAACATCTTCCACCGCCTTGATTATTAATTGTTCCTGGCTGGTCTGGGGAACGTATTCTTTTTCGTTTGTTTTTTGAGGCAGTTCCAGTTTAAATTTAGAAAGAGAATCTTTAACTTCAAAATAAAGATAACCTCCAGAAACGACTCCGGCAATAAAACCGCAAACCGACGAAAGAAGAACAACCAAAACTACCAGTTGTAAGGTTTTATTTTTCAAAAATTGGGGGGCTTTAAGTTGGATTCCTCCTAATTTAGGGGGTTCAAATTTTGGCAATTCGTAAAGATTCATAGGTTAAATTATATCATGTTTCTTTGTTTTTTGAATAATGGTTAAATCGGTATTTGAAAACATCCGAAGTAACGGGTTTCCCGGAAAGCATGTAAAGATTGCATAAAAAAAATTTCGAATTGGTTTTCAACCAACCGTCTTTTTCAAATCGTCTGAGGCTGATATAGATTTTGGTTGAATGAACGATTCTGAACTTCCCCAGTTTTGCCACCTGTCTGGCAAAAAAATGGTCCTCGGCCAGCTTAACATTTTCGTCAAAACCGCCGACCTTCTCAAAAATTTCTTTTTTTACCAGAATTCCCATAGCACCATAAGCCAGAATTTTCTGGAAAATAGTAATGGGCCAGTTGTAAAAAAAATTAAAACTCAATCTTAAAAATATATTTTTGGTTTGAGGAGACAAGCGGAAAGAAGCGCCGTCCAGTTTTCTTTTTTTGAACTCTTTTAAAGATTTTTTAAAAAAGTCCTGCGGCAATCTTACGTCAGCGTCTAAAAATAAAAGGGTTTCTCCGGCAGCAATCTTGGCTCCTTCGTTTCTTCCTTGGGCCGGCAGTCCGCCCGGAACTATCTTACAGCCGTATTTTCTGGCGATTTCAACTGTTTTATCTTTGGAGCCGGCGTCAGCCACGATTATTTCGTAATCTTCCTGGAAATTCTGTTTTTTTACAGATTCCAATAAAGCAGGCAGGTAATTTTCTTCATTTAAAGCGGGAATTATGATGCTTAACATATATTTTAAAATAGTTTTCTTGCTTCTTCCCAAAAAGAAGAGTTATTCTGTTTTTCCTTCATCCAGTACCACCATTCGGCGCCCCATAAATAAAACGTGTCAAAACCGGTTTTTCGGGCAAAGGAAATGTTTTTTTGAAATTGTTCCAGGTTCATTGATTTTTCCTGTTCCTGAAGAGGGCTGTCATAAAGAAGTTTCGGTCCCCAGGGCTCAGCCTGAAGTTCAACGCAGATTACTTTTTTATTAAATAAATTTTCAATAATTTGCGCTTTCCTCCAGTAAAAATTCGGCGGGTAAGGATAAGAAAAATAAATCCCTAATTGTTTAACCCAGACCGTTCGATACATCGTCGTGCCGACAATATCACCGAGTTTTGCAGCCTGAATCCAAAAAGAACCTTCTCCGCTGTCGGTTATTACCACGGGTCTTTTTTGATCATCAAGCGACTTCACCAATTCTATTTCTTTTTTCAAAAACTCTTTGTCAATCCAGGGACAATCGCCAAAAGGAAAAAACGATTCATTTTCCACCTGCCACGCCTCAACAGAAATCCGGTCTTTATATCTTAAAACGATTTCTTTGAGCAAATTTAAAATGTTTTCCTGCTGCTCTGCCCTGCTTAAACCCTTGGCCCATTCAGGAAGATGGCATTCCGGCCAGCGGGGAGTTTTCATTCCGATTACCAAAAGCAGTTTTGCTCCTTTTTTATCGGCCTCATCTATCTGCCAGTCCAAATCGTTAAAATTATAACTTCCCTTTTCCGGCTCAATCAAATCCCAGTAAGTTGCTAATTTGATGTCTTTTGCCCCCAAATCGTCAATTAAGGCAGAATAAGTTTCTTGCCAGTCCAACCCAAGAAGTTCGGCGTGCTTTTGGGAAAAATTAACCCCCCAGGTTATTTCTTTTTTCTGAGGCTTTCCAATAAAAAAGAAACTGAATACTATCAGAACGAAAATTAAAACGTATAGCATGATTTTTTTCATCGTATTGCCAATAAGACCAACCCTCCTCCGATTAATAAAATAGCGGCTATTTTCTGGAAAAGAACCGTTTTGGAAACCTCTTCTTTTAAAAGACGGGGAAATTTTAAAGAAAGTAAAACGGTAAAAATCAATAAAAAGACGTATTGAATTCCCTGAAGGGCGTTAATAAAAGCAACATAAATTAAAGGAGCCAGGGCCACGGCCCAATTCTGAAGGATATTGCCGCCGGCTCCGGCGGCCTGATTGGAAATAAAGATTAAAAAAGTTTTTCTTTGAAAGGTTATTTTTTCTTTGAAGATTTCTTCCCAGAGACCGCGGCTTAAAAGAAAAGTCAGCGCAGCCAGGCACCCTCCTATTCTAATCCAGACCAGTCCCACTAAAAATGGGGCTGAGAGATAAATGTATTTTGCCGAAACAAAGGAAAGTGCAAAAAGAAAAGCGGCCACCAGGGACATTTTTAGGCTTTTCAAGGAAATTTCTTTGGTTTTTTCATAAGTAATCAAAAAACTTCCCAAGATAAGCAGAATAAAAGATAAAAATCCCAAGGCAGTTAAGGTTTCCTTCCCCTTAGAAAAAATGAAGATTAACAAGAAAGTGAAGATGGGCAAAATCCCGCCGACAGCCGGCACAATCCTTGATGATTCAAATAATTTTAGCGCCTTAAAGAACCAGTAAATGCCATAAGTAAAAGAGGCGCCGGATATTAAAGCCAAAAAAAATTCAAATGAGTTTGGGAAATAAAAACCTATAAAGGGAACAATCAGTAAAACAAAAATCCCTAAAACTCCCACATAAAAAGCATAAATCTTGGGATTGGGAATCGGACCCACTAAAAGATATTTATCTATCAGAAAAACAACGGCTAAAATAAAATAAGCTGAAATTGTAATTATTAACCAGAGCATTTTTCAATTATCTTTTTAATGTTTAGCGTTCCCAATTTTTCTCCTTCAATAAAGCCCTGCATGGCTGCTTCGGCTAAATATCCCTGATTTAACCAATCCCTCAGCCATTGCTCGGTATAACCCGGGTTTTCCTGCAAAATTCCGGATCCTGACTTTAAAAGCCATCTTTTGTTGAACTCCTCCTGATAGCCTACCGGAGGCGCGATAATTATCGGTATCCCCAAGGCGCTGTAAAAAGAAATTTCCGAAGGTTTTGTCCACAGAATATCGGTTTTTCTTAATTTCTGATTGAATTCCTGGAAATAATCCTCAATTTTTTCCCGATAAAGAATTTCCACATTCTCGCTGTAATCAACGGCAATCGGGCCCCGGCTAAGCTCTTTCTCAAAATAGTTTCTTACTTTTTTCTTGGTACCGGCCACTAAAATTATTTTAATTTCATTGTTTTTAATCCTTTTGGCCAGACTCTTTATTATTTTTATTCCGATTTCTTTTTGCGCTCCCGCGCCGCCAACCGCAAACATCAGAGTTAGAATATGATTTGCAGTTTTCGGCAATTCTCCCAAGTGTTTTTTGATTAAAGGTTCGTAATAGGAAAAGTACCGTTTCTTCGGGTCTAAATTCAGAAGCCGATGTTTTAAATCCTCTTTTAAGACCCCTTGCTCCTCGCTTCCGATAATATCCTGCGGTAAAGGATAGCCGGTAAGAAAAATATTTTCCGGTTTTACTCCGTAAAGTTTTAATCTGTCCACGACTCTGTTGTTGGGAGCGAAATATTTTATTTTGCTTTTTTTAGGATTTAATGAAACCCAGGTTCTTGAAATATCGGCATCACAGACAACGCAAAAAATTTCTCCCGGATAGTTAAAGGATTCCGCCATAAAAGCCGGGGTAAAAAAAGTGCTGATAAGGGGCACGGGATTTGCTTTTAACCTTTTGATTAAATCCTTACCCCACCCTTTCTTGATCAAGGAAAAAATCTGCTTTAACTGAAAATTGGATTTTGATAAATCTCTTTTGGGATAAAAACTTAATATCTTTTGAAGTTGGTCAAAGACAAAAAAAACAAATTCGCCGACGAGAGGAATTCTTTTGAAGCGGGAAATTAACTCATAAACTTTTCTGGTCGCTTCCCAGATTCTTTTGTCATTTTCCGGAATTCCTTCGTAATCATTAGCGCAGATTATTTTCCCTTCCGGAGCCAAATCTTTCAAAGGAAAAGCGGTTCTCTGATGACCGTAACCCATATTGACTGATATTATCCAGGATTGAGGAGTCATAATTAGTTAATTTTACCATTAATATCGTAAAAATTTTAGTTCTTGGTTCTTTTGCAGCCTCCAGGCAATTACCCCTAAAATCAGGTAAAAAATGACCAAAAACGCAAAGGAGATATTGCCTGTTTTAAGAGATGCTAAGGGAAACCCTGAGAAAATATCTATAATTTTTGTCAGGTAAGCCAGGGAAAGCCAGGCGGGGAAAGAAAGGATGTAGCCCAAAGGAGAAAATACCATTCCGGCCAAACTGAAAATAAAAATTAAAATGGTCATGGGAGCCAAAAACGGCACAATTAAAATGTTGGCAATCGGAGAAATCAGGGGCAGATAACCGAAATTATAAATTAAAATTGGCAAGGTAAAAACTTGGGCGGAAAAAGTGGCCGCCAGCGTGGTTCTTAACGGAAAAAATCTGAAACTGGGAATCTTTTTTAAAAATTCAGAAAAAATCGGCTGTAAATAAATCATTCCTATTATTGCTAAAAAAGAAAGCTGGAAACCGATATCCAGTCTCAAAAGCAAGGGATTCAAAAATAACATAATGGTTGAGGCGAACACCACCGCCCTTGAAGCCGCTGACAACCTGCCCAATTGCTGGGCCGTCAGAAATAATCCTCCCATAATGCCGGCGCGAACGGCGGAAGCCGGAGCGCCAATCATTAAAATATAAAAAACCAACAGAATGATTGAAAGATAAAAGGCCTGGCCCCGCCAGAAACCCAAAGCCAAAAGAAAATTCAAAATCAAAGCAGAAATAATCGTAATGTTCATTCCTGAAACTGCTGCTATGTGGCGGGTGCCGGTAAAATTTAATTTATTTTTCCATTCATTTGAAATATTTTCTTCAGCGCCAAAAATCAAGGCTTCTAAAAATCCTTCTTGCGGCGGAGGAATGAATTTTTGGGCTGTTTCTTTTAATCTATTCTTGAAAGAAAAAAGAGTTTTTAAGATTGGACTTCCGAATCCGGAACCAATTGTTTCAATCTCCGGCCAATTCATCACTGAATAAATCCCGTCTTTTTTAAGATAATCTCTGTAATTAAAACCTTCAAAAACTGGCGGTGTTTCCAATTTCCCGGTAATTTTTAACTTATCCCCGTATTGATGCTCAGGATACCTTTTTACAGTCACCAAAACATTACCAGCAACATTCTTCCAATTTCCGTCAATTTCCAGTTCCAGATTTTTAATCTGCAATTTTATATTTTTTTCTTTAAAAACCGGCTCATCGTTAACAATTCCGATTAAAGTGATTTTTTCATTTTTATCGTTGAAACTTTTAAGTTCGCTGTTTAAAATCTCTGCTGCGGCGGTTTTTTGCCAGAAAATTCCAACGGTAAAAAATAAAATACATAATCCCAAAACCGCAATTTTTTTATATTGCCAAAAAACAGAAATTAAAATCAGGCCTAAAATTAAACCTGTTAATAGGAGAATTTTTCCGGTAGCGGACGGGAATTCGGGCAAAAACGAACCTAAAAAAATACCTCCCGCAAAAGAGAGGCAAAAATAGAAAAATATCCTGGATTTACTCATTTTTCCGGTCAAAATCCGGTGGCAATAAGAGTTACTTTTATTTCCCCTTTCTTCAGTTTTTCATCCTGAACCGCTCCAAAAATTATTTTCGCAGCGGGATTAATCTCCTGAGTTATGACTTTGGCAACCTCATCAATTTCAGAAAGACTGATGTCTTTTCCCCCGGAAACGTTAAATAAAACTCCCCGGGCTCCCTTCATTGAAATCTCCAGTAAAGGATAATTAATTGCGGCCAGCACCGCTCGCACCGCCCGGCCCTCGCCCTGGGCTCGGCCCACTCCAAAAAGGGCGGAACCGGCATTTTTCATTATTGTTTTTACGTCAGCAAAATCAACATTAATAATCCCGGGCAGCATTATTAAATCAGAAATTCCCTGAACCGCCTGCCTTAAAGTATCGTCGCAAATCCAAAAAGCATTAATTAGGGGGATATTCTGGTCTAGGGTGGTGAGAAGTCTGTCGTTGGAAATTGAAATTAAAGTATCAACTTTTTCTTTCAGTTTCCTGACGCCTGATTCGGCAATTTTCTTTCTAGCTTCGCCCTCAAAAGAAAAAGGCGTGGTTACGACCGCTAAAGTAAGCGCTCCCGCTTCTTTGGCTATTTCTGCAACAACCGGGGAAGCGCCGGTTCCCGTTCCTCCGCCCATCCCGCAAGTGATAAAAATCATGTCAGCGCCTTTCAGGCTTTCTAAAATTTCTCCTCGGCTTTCCAGGGCTGATTTTTTGCCGATTTCAGGATTCATTCCGGTACCCAAACCCTGGGTAATTTTCTTACCGATCCTGATTTTAAAATTGGCTCTCGTTTTGGATAAATCCTGTCCATCGGTATTGATGGCAATCAATTCCACTCCTTTTATCTTGCATTTCGCCATTCTTGAAATGGCGTTGCATCCCGATCCCCCTATTCCCACTACTTTAATTTTAGTAGACATAAAATTTTATGGTATAAAAGTTTGGAAGAATTTTTTTAGTTTCTGCCCGAATCCTCCCGATACCGAGGAGATTTTTATTCTTCCCAAATCTTTGTCTTCTTCCCAGTCAACGCCTCTCAAAATTAAACCGCAAGCGGTAGTAAAGCTTAATTCATCGTCTAGGTTTGTGAATTTTGCGGGTCTTCCCAAGCGACAGGGCAGTTTCAGTTCTTTTTTGGCCAAATCAACTATTTTTGATAATTTTGCTCCGCCTCCAGTCAGGACGACGCCGGCCGGCAGCAGGCCCTGTTTTGAAATTTTCTTTAATTCTTTTTTAACTTCTTCGAAAATTTCCGAAACCCTGTCTTCAATAATTTTAGATAACATCTTCTGGGAAAAAACCAGGGGTTCCTCGTCTTCAATTTCTATTTTTTCTTTTTTGTTCTTCCCTTTGAAAATACAGCAGCCCAGTTCGGTCTTTATTAATTCAGCTGTGTCGGTGTCAGTCTTAAGACCGATGGCAATATCATTGGTGATATTAGCTGAACCTATCGGTAAAATTGCCAAATGAATAAGATTGCCTTCTTCAAAAACGGCCAATTGGGTGGCTCCGGCCCCGATTTCCAAAAGCGCCACCCCCAACTCTTTTTGTCGCTGAGAAAGAACGGCCGCAGCGCTGGAGAGAGGCGAGGGAATAACGTCTAAAATCTGGAGACCGGTGTCTAAAACAGAATCTGTTAAATTATTTTTATAGGGAGAAAAAACGCCCAAGGCTAAAACTTCGGTTTCTAACCTTACTCCTTTCATGCCAACCACGTCTTTTATTCCGCCCTGGCCGTCAACAATGTATTCTTTTGGAAAAACTTCCAGGATTTCTTTATTGGAAGGCAAAGAAAAAATTTCCGCAGACTGCAGAACTCTTTCTACGTCCTCTTTGGAAATTTTTTCATCGGCCCGGGAAACGATAATATTTCCTTTGGAAACGGTGCAAAAAAGATGGGTGCCGCCGATATTTATATAAACAGAACGAACCTTGTGTCCGCCTTCGGTTTTTACTTTATTAAGAAGAACCTGGATGGCTGTTGAGGTTTTTTCCGGCTCCATTACCGTGCCCCTTCTTACGCCAACTGAAGGCTCTTGGGCCTGATAGACCACATGAAGCTTGTCTTCTCCTTCTTTTTTGCCGGCAATCAATATTTTAATGGCGCTGCTTCCGATATCTAAGGCCGCTATTAATTTAGTTTTTGACATAATTGAAATAATAATTTTCTTTTTTTTCCATTAACTTTTTTTTCCTGGGATTTTTCTCGTGTTCGTATCCTACCAGATGTAAAATCCCGTGAATTAAAACGCGGGATAATTCTTTTTTAAAGGTTGAATGATATTTTTTAGCATTGTTTTTAACTTTTTGGGGGCAAATTACTATTTCAGCGTAATTGTCATATGAAAAAGATAAGATGTCGGTCGGTCGGTTTTTCTTCCGGTATTTTTTATTTAACTTTTTAATCTGCCCGGGACTTATTAAGGCGACTGACAAATCTTTTTTCTCTTTTTCTTTTCTCAAAACTTTTTCTGAAATTTTCTTTAAGTATTTTCTATCAACAAAAACAGAAGTAAGATTGTTGATTTCAATCATTATTTTCCCTGAGCGGTGCTTAGTAAATCTTTTACATTTTGGGAAATCTGGCCAGTATCGGCTTGGCCTTTTATTTTAGGCATTAATTCTGCCATTACTTTTCCCATATCCCGCATTTCTTTCGCGCCGACTTTTGCAATCGCTTCCCTGATCAGTTTTTTCAATTCGTCTTCCGAAAGTTGTTCCGGAAGATATTTTCCCAAGATTTCTATTTCTGCCTTTACTTTTTTGACCAAATCGTCTCTTTTTCCTTTCTCAAACAACGTTAGCGCTTCTTTTTCTTTTTTGATTTCGGAAGAAATTACTTCAATTATCTCTTCGTCATTAAAGGCGCTTTGTTTTTCCAGTTCCTTGATTTGCGGGCTTTCTTTGCCTAATTTTTCAAGATCCAGATTCGGTTTTTCCTTGCTTAATTTATACCTTTTTTCTTTTTCTTTATTAAAAACAGCGGCTAAAAGTTGCCGCAAAACCGAAACTTCCAGCTCCCTTTTTTCTTTTAAGGCGCTGTTAAGATTTTGGGAAATTTTTTCCTTTAGCATGGATTTAAACTTTTCCTAATTTTTCTAATTTTTCGTATTCTTCCCTTAAATTTTCTCGTCTCATGGCCGCTTTTTTCCTCATGTCTTTGCTTTTTATTCTTTTATGGAAGCGGCGTTTCCTCGCCCAAAGCAAAATTCCGCTTTTCTGAACTCTTTTGGTGAAGCGGCGAATTAAGTTTTGCGAATTTTCTCTTTCTCCTTTTTTAACTTCTAAGACCATAATAACTTTTTTCCTCCTAATAAATGTAAATGCAGGTGTTCGACCGTTTGCCCGGCGTTTTCCCCCACGTTGAAAGTTAATCGGTAGCCGGTTTCAGTTGCTTTTTCCGCTCGGGCTATTTTCTGGGCCACCAGGAATAATTCCCCGATTAATTCCTTGTCTGAAGCTGTTAAACTATTGACTGAGGGAATGTGCTTTTTGGGAATAATTAAAATGTGGATCGGGGCTACGGGATTAATATCGTTGAAAGCAAAGAAATTATCGTCCTCGTAAACTATTTTAGATGGTAATTCTTTTTTTATAATTTTGCAAAACAGGCAGTCTTTCATTTCTTTAGTCTTTTTTTCATCTCTTTTACCGCTTTGTCTAATTTTATCGTTTCCTGCTTGCCGGTTTTCATATCTCTTATCAAAACGGTTCCTTCCAAGGCCTCTCTCTGACCGATCAGTAAGGTGTATTTTACTTCCATTTTATCCGCGGTTCTTAATTGCGCTTTCAAAGAATCCTTGCCAAAAGATTCCCCGGTTAAAATCCTGGCTTTTCTGAAATCTTCCAGGAGTTTCAAGCTTTTTCTTTTCGCCATCGTCCCTAATTGGGCCAGGAAAACCTGGGGGCCGGCCGCTCTGGGAAATTTTATTTCTCTTTCTCTCATTAATTCAATTATTCTTTCTATTCCCAGTGCGCCACCGCTGGCTTTCGCGTCTTCTCCGCCCAAAAGCTTAACCAAGGCATCGTATCTGCCTCCGCCGCATAAAGCGTTTCTGACGGTTATTTCTTTTTCATCTTCGCTCTTTTTTTGTTCCTGGCTGAAAATTTCAAAAACAGTTTTAGTGTAATAATCCAGCCCTCTTACCAAATAAGGGTTTAAACGGTAAGGCAATTCAATTTCATCCAGCAGTTCCAAAACTCCCTTAAAATGATGGTGGCATTCCTGGCAAAGGTGGTCAATCAGTTGGGGCGCCTGACTTACTATTCTCTGGCATTTTTCCTCTTTGCAGTCCAAAACCCTCAAAGGATTTTCTTTTAAGCGGCGCCGGCAATCAACGCACAAAGCCGATTCTCTTGACCTGAAATAACTGACTAAAAGTTTTTTGTAATAAGGCCGGCACTGATTGTCTCCGATGCTGTTTATTTCAATAATCAAATTTTTTAATTTAAGTTCCTGTAAAATATTGTAAAAAATCTGGATAATCTGGACGTCAATAATCGGTCCTCCTTCACCGATCACTTCCAAATTAAACTGGTGAAATTGGCGATAACGCCCGGCCTGGCTGTGTTCGTAACGGAAAAGCGGGCCGAAAGAATAAAATTTGACCGGCTGGGGAAGGTTTTTCATCCCATGTTCAACAAAAGCGCGGGTTATGCCCGGAGTAAATTCCGGCCTGAGAGTCAAATAATCCCCGCCTTTTGTCCTGAGGTTATACATTTGTTTCTGGACAATATCAGTGGAAAGACCCGTGCCTTTTGAAAAAAGCTCTGTTTGTTCCAAAATCGGGGTTTCAATTCTCTGAAAACCGTAAAAATCTGCTATGTTTTCGCAAGTATCTAAAACCTTCTGAAAATATCTTTGTTCCCCGGGTAAAATATCGTGCATTCCGGCCGGTTCCTGAAATTTTGGTTTTTTTGTCATATTTAATAATTTGGCGCTTCAATGCAGGATAATGTTGCAAAAGGAAAAGCCCTGAAAAACACTCGGCCGATAATGTCTTTTTCCGGCAGAGAACCCCAGCGTCTGGAATCTGCCGAAGCCAGCCGATTATCTCCTAGAACAAAGTATTCGTCTTCGCTTAAAGTCATCTTAAGGTTTCCGGAGGTATATTCTGATTGGGATAAATATCCCGACTCGTCTAAAAATTTGTTTCCCTCCGCGGAATAGACGGTTATTTGGCCATTATTTATCTCCACCGTTTCTCCGGGTAGACCGATAATTCTTTTAATGTATCTTTGGCTGGTGTCGTTAGGGTATTTAAAAACTATTACTTCGCCTCTTTGGGGTTCCCTGAGCCTGTAAGAAATCTCATCAATAAGTAGATAATCCCCATTTTCAAAATTGGGTTCCATTGACTGGCCTTTGACAAAAAAGGGCTGAAACAAAAAATAGCGAATAGGAATGACTATCACCAGGGCGATAACAACGATTTTAACAATCTCCCAAACAAAGGAGAAGAAGTTTTTCATAATGTATAATTATACCCGATTTTCTCTTTTTTTACAAGAGATTATGATACAATGAAATAACATGTTTTTAATTGTCGGCCTGGGTAATCCGGGCAAAAAATATCAAAAGACGCGCCATAATCTGGGCTTAAGGGTAATTGACGAATTGGAATCTCTGAATTTGAAAGAAGTTGTTTTGGCAAGGCCCAGTGGTTTTATGAATGAATCCGGTAAAACAGTCAAAGGACTCGTCGGGACTCACAACCTAAAATCTAATAACCTGATTATAATCCACGATGATATTGACCTGCTTTTAGGACAAATCAGAATTGTCAAAAACCGCGGTTCCGCCGGCCATAAAGGCGTGGAGTCAATAATCAGGGAATTGGGAACGAAAAACTTTGTAAGGTTCAGGGTCGGAATTAAACCAGTATCGGGCATTAAACATCAAGTATCAAACGTAGAAAAGTTTGTTCTCCAAAAATTTAATAAAGAAGAAGAAAAGATTGTAAAAGATATAATTAAAAAAACAGCTGAGGCGATTGAATATTTTCTGAAGGAAGGAATAGAAAGAGCAATGAATGAGTTTAATGAGTAAGAAAAAACCAGGGGAACGATTTGAACGTTCAAACCCTGGTTATTTTAAATTACTGAGACAAATATTTCTCTGCCGCCTTTTCTATTTCTTCCTTATTGGCGGCATGAGAGAATTTAGCGACTTTGTCACCTTTGAACATGAGGTAAACAAAGTCCTCATCCTCCATCAAATGAAACCCTGGAGGGAGGGTTCCGGAAAACTTCACTTTCCACATATTTCCTTCTTTCCGTGCTTCAAAGCACTTCTGGTTCCCGAGGAATACTTGCGCATCGCGGACAAGCATTTTTTTCCTCTACCGTCTCCTGTGATTGAACATAGTCGGCGACGGTATCGCTGATAATCTTCGGCCCCCACTTCCCCTTCCTTATTTTTATTACTACCCTTTGTGGTTTCACCCCAGCCGGCTGGGATGCCCCACAAAATTCGCATCTAAATGACATATCCCTACCTCCTTATAAATATTTTAAGAACTTTTTGTCCTCTGGCCTACCTGCGAGAATCTAGAATCTAGCGAAGAAAACTTCTTAAACTCTAGTTTTAAGCATTCTAGGACTAAGGAGGGATGCCTAGAAATATAGCAACTCGCAGATAGACCGGAAGATAAAAGTTGTTGATTTAGTAATCTTATATTATACTATTTTATATAGAAAAAGTCAATAGGTGGATTGGTAAAAAACAATGGAAGAAATTAAAACTTTGAGTTTTCAGGACAGAAATTATCCGAAAAGTTTAAGGAAAACAAAGAACGCGCCTCGGGTTCTGTATTACCGGGGCGAACTTTTTCCGATTAAAAAATGTTTTGCCGTTGTCGGGACCAGAAGATGCTCCGATTACGGAAAAGACATTGCTTTTCAAATTGCTGGAGATTTAAGCGAAGCGGGCTTTATCATTGTCTCGGGTTTGGCTCCCGGTATTGATACCGTTTGCCATCAGGCCGTGGTGGAAAAAAATAAAAGAACGATTGCGGTTTTAGGAACGGGAGTTGATGAAAATTCAATTTATCCTCAAGAAAACATTGGTTTATCAAGAAAAATCTTGGAAACCGGCGGCTGTCTCTTATCCGAATATCCGCCCGGAACTCCCGGCGCTAAATTCACTTTTCCCAACCGAAATCGGATCATTTCAGGGTTATCCCTGGGAGTTTTAGTGGTTGAGGCGAAAGAAAAGTCCGGCGCTCTGATTACTGCCGACTGGGCAAAAAAGCAGGGGAGAAAAATTTTTGCCGTGCCGGGCAATATCAATTCCTTGAATTCCAAAGGTCCTCATTATTTAATAAAACAGGGTGCCCGATTGGTTGAATCGGCTGAAGACATTTTAAAATACTTTAATTTTCTCGAAAAAAAGGTTAATTATAAAATATCGGACAGCGCTTCTCTGGATAAAGAAGGTCTATTAATTTTGGAAACCCTGAAAACAGAACCTTTATACGTTGATAAAATTATTGAAAAAACAAAATTGCCGGCGGCGGTTATAGCTTCAACTATTGCAATTTTGGAAATTGAAGGTAAAGTAAAAAACTTAGGGGGAAACATATATGCAATTGGTAATTGTTGAATCTCCAACTAAAGGAAAAACAATAGAAAAATTTTTGGGAAAAGACTATAAGGTCTTGTCTTCTTACGGCCATATTAGAGATCTGCCGGAAGAGGAATTTGGTTTGGATGTTGAAAACGACTTTCAGCCAAAGTACGTTGTTTTGACCAAAGCCAAAAAAAACGTGGCGGTTTTGAAAAAAGAAGCGGAAAAAGCAAATTCCGTAATTTTGGCGACTGATGAAGACCGGGAAGGAGAAGCTATCGCCTTTCATCTGGCTTTTCTCTTGGATCTTAACGGCAAAAAAGAATATAAAAGAATTGTTTTCCATGAAATCACGAAATCAGCCATTGAAGAGGCTTTTAAAAATCCGAGAAAGATTGATATGAAGCTGGTTGACGCTCAGCAGGCCAGAAGATTTTTAGACAGAATTGTCGGCTACAAGTTATCCCCTTTTCTATGGAAAAAAGTGGCCCGGGGCCTGTCGGCCGGCCGAGTCCAGTCAGTGGCCGTCCGTTTGGTCGTGGAAAGAGAAAGGGAAATCCAAAGTTTCAAACCGGAGGAATATTGGAGCCTTGAAGCTCTTTTACAGAAAAGAGAAGGAAATGAATTTAAAGCCCTACTGATAAAAAAAGACGGGAAGGTTCTGGACAAGCTGGAGATTAAAAACAAAAAAGAAGCGGATAAAATTATTAAAGATTTGGCAGGCGCTGAATATAAGGTAATAAGCGCTGAAAAAAAGGAAGTTAAAAGAAATCCTCTGCCGCCTTTTACCACTTCCTCCTTGCAACAGGAGGCCTGGAAAAAGTTCAGATTTCCGGCCAAACTGACAATGCGGCTTGCTCAAAATCTTTATGAAAAAGGTTTCATCACTTACCACCGGACCGATTCTTTGAATCTGAGCGACTTGTCCTTATTTTCCGCTAAAAAATTTATTTCAGAAAATTACGGAGAAAATTATTGGGCAGGGTTTTTAAGGAGATATAAAACAAAAATTAAAGGCGCTCAGGAGGCCCACGAAGCCATCAGACCGGCTTATCCCGACCGAGAACCTGACAAATTAAAAGAAAATGAAAAACTGGAGGAAGGCCAGTTTAAACTTTATGATTTAATCTGGCGGAGGTTTATCGCCTGCCAAATGACTGAAGCCCGCTTTGATGCAACTATTGTTGATATCCAGGCAGAAGAATATGTTTTCCGAGCTAACGGCCAAACCTTAAAGTTTGACGGCTTTTTGAAAGTTTATCCGATAAAGTTTGAAGAAACCGAATTGCCGTTCTTAACAAAAGATGAACTATTGAAGTTGCTTAAATTGATTCCTTACCAGCACTTTACCCAGCCAGCCGCCAGATACAACGAAGCCAGTTTAATCAAGGCCTTGGAAGAAAATGGAATCGGCCGGCCTTCAACTTACGCTCCGACTCTATCCACGATCCAGGAAAGAAATTACATTGAAAAAGATGAAAACAGAAGATTCCGGCCCACCGAAATCGGAACGGTAGTTAATGATTTGCTGGTCGCTCATTTTCCTGAAATTGTTGATATTAAATTCACGGCTGAAATGGAAGAGGATTTGGATAAAATTGCCGAGGGCGAAAGAAAATGGGTGCCGGTAATCAAAGAGTTCTATAAGCCCTTTGCGAAAAATCTTAAAGATAAATATAAGGAGGTTTCCAAAAAAGACATTACCGAAAAACCGACTGAGAAATTGTGCCCGAAATGCGGCGCTCCTTTATTAATCAGGCTGGGAAGATACGGAAAATTCTATGCCTGCTCCAAGTTTCCGAAATGCCGCTATACCGAATCTTTGAAAGAAAACACTTTGGGGGTCAAATGCCCGAAATGCAAAGACGGAGAAATCGTGACGAAAAGAACCAAAAAACACAAGATATTTTACGGCTGCAACCAGTTCCCAAAATGCGATTTTGCCTTGTGGGACAAGCCCACCGGCAAAACCTGTCCCAAATGCAAGTCGCTTTTAGTTGAAACAAAAAGAAATCAGGTAAAATGTTCCAATAAAGAGTGTGATTTCAAAATTGAGAAATGATGATATTTTGTGATAAAATGACAGGGCTAGGGCGAGTGGCGGAATGGCAGACGCAATAGATTCAAAATCTATCGAGAGTAATCTCATGAGAGTTCGACTCTCTCCTCGCCCATAAAAAAGAAAAACAGTGTATCAAAAAATCTCGCGATCGCGAGATTTTTTTGACGCATGGTTTTGTTGATTAAAAGCAAATAATATATTTTTCGAAACAATTAATACTTGATTTCAATGGCTCTTTTGGTTTTTTCGTAAGTGCCAATTGAGTTTAAACAATAATTTGGTGCATCGCAACTTGAATCAGGGTTAGGCGTTAAAACACACCTCTCCCCGATATTGTACTTACTGCATTCTGCTGTTACTGAATAAACGGAGTCGTTGCTGAGAGATACGTTTTCGTATCCTGATTCGTGTGATTCTTTTTTATACAAATCAAATAATTGCATTTCTATCCCGCTGTCGGCGGCATAAAAAGATATAACCGAATTCCCGACCTGTTTTACCATTTTTGTTTCCTGAAGCACGATAACGCTGACTCCGGCGCCGATAGCTAAAATCACGCTTGAAATAAGCACTACGAAAAGAAGAGATACCCCGCGTGAATTTTTGATTTTACCACATAACATCTAAGTTTCTTTGGGAAATTGTTGTTTGAATTTTTAACACCGGCTGGAGTTCGGGGCTGGCGGCTTTTATGCCCTTAACTTCTAAATATAGAGTGACTCTTGGTTGTGTGGTCTCGAAAGAACCATCGGGATTAGATTGGGACTCTCCAATAAGATTTATTTTGAATTTTTCCACCCATAAGCCGTCTGACGTTAAAGGAACGCTGGTTAATCCCCCGTCTCTTGTTTCCATAAGATGGCCGTTTTCCAGAAAAATTTCCTGACAAACGGATGGCGTTTTATAACTCTTAAATCTTATTCCATTCCCGTCGCGAGTGGTTTCATAGTTAAATCCGTAACCATTGGTTAAACAAGGTTGGCTGCTGCTTAATTCTTTTTTTGCCATTCTAAGCGCCCGGCTCACGTATTCTAAAACAAAAGAGGTTTCGTCTAAAACTTCCTGGCTGGCCAAGGCCTTTTGCTGGCCCTTTAAAGCTATAACGAAAAATCCCGTGGGAGCCGCGATAACGGTGGTAAAAATACTAATCGCCACCAAAATTTCAATTAAGGTATAACCTTTGTTTCGCATAATTTTAATAACCGTACCAATTATATAAAAGTTCTCTGGCTTCAATGTTTTGAATCCCGCCTATTCTTTCCTGCCACTCAACCTTAACGGCAACGTTCAAATAATCTCCATTGTCTTCAATGGTGATTATTCTCTTAAATTTTGTTTTTGTACCGTTTTCATCGTAACTATAAAAACCGTCGTTATTAATGTATAGATTTTTTGTATCTCCTGAAAGAAGAATTAAACTTGGACTATCATAAATTGCTTCATAATAATTAACGGGATTACTCTCAACAATTAAGCCGGCTTTCCATGAAACATTGCCGCTTTCATCCACTTCCTGTAAAAGCCAATTATTATCGCGGATGTTTCTGACAATTTCAATTCCTTCCTGGGCCAAATAAGTAGCGGTTAATTTTGAACTGGCCAAAGAGGCGGCCAAAAGGGTCTGCTGAAGCAAACCAAAACTGCCGCCAACAGCCAAAGTTAAAACCGATATGGCTAAAATCACTTCAAGCAAAGTAAAACTTTTATTTTTTAGCATAAAATCACTTGCTGAATATTAATCCTCTTTCGTTAATATAAACTGTTCTTGATTGACCGCCCTCAAAGGCCAAAGAAATAGAAGCTGATATATTGGGATTATTATTTATCTTTATTTCCGGGTCGGGCGGGAAAAAAGTTATTGCGAGAGAATTATCGGAAGAGGGTAGAAGTTGAGAAATGTAAATTCCATTTTCAAGAGAAATTTCTTCAATTTTTTCAGGATTAGGAAAATCATCATAAATTCCGTCGCCGTCAAGGTCGGCAAATAAAATGTAAAATTCATTGTCTTTTTGTAAAGAGATTCCGTAGCCGCCGGCTGGAAAACTGCCTTCAAATATTTGGGCAGACATAGCCATTTCCTGGGCCCCTCTTAAACTTTGGCTTAATTTATGAGCCGAACGCTGCAGAGCAAATTGTTTTTCTCCGCCCCGGTAATTAATAATAAAAATAGTCCCCAATAAAACAATGATGGAAACTACTACGGTAATTTCGATTAAAGTGAATCCTTTTTTCATTTTTTGTGGTTACTGCGGTGGAACTTCCTTCCACTCAGGCGAAGGTTTTTTAACAGAAATGTTTTTAATGGTCTCGCACGCATTGCCCCACCCATCAGTAATAATAAGTTTTACCGAATAACGAGTCGCATCGCCCGGCACATAGGTTGGATTTGTATCATCACTGTCAATTACTCCATTATTATCAAAATCCCATTCCCATTCGCTGCAACCGCCGTAACATTCAGATTGTCTGTCTTCTGACATCTCAATACAATCTCCTTCTTTTATTGAACAAAACTGAATTGTATCGCCAATTTTGGGCACCTGCGGAAACCATTCAAAATCAGGATAAGGATATTGGAATCCGGTATTAAACGTTCCCCCCGAAGACCATTCTGATTCTGACGGACCGTTTATATCCCAAACTTTCACTCGCCAAGAATAGTTAGTATTAAAAGAAAGATTCAACGGAGCATAAATATTTCCTGAGCTCGGAACCTCTCCTGTGTCATCGATTAATTGACCATAACCATCAAACACCTGAACCCGATAGGCAGATTGATAATCATCTGCGTCTTCGTCATTAAAATCCCATGAAAGCTGAATATAAGGAGAAATATATTCGCATGCGGTTTTGTTCGTTACTGAAAGATTTGTGGCTGTCGGAGGATTGTTTTCAGTTGGAGGAGCCGAACCACATCGAGGATCGTTCGGAATAGTAGTTGCTATACAACCGCTAAAGTCACATAAACAAGAGTTAATGCAGGTGCCATAATCCGGGTAATCCCAGTAATCAAAACCAAAGCAACTATCAGGAGAACATAAACAATCAGGGGAATCATCACAATTACATTGGCCAGGAGGTGGAGAAGGTGGAATTTCACAAGTTCCCCAAGTACAATTACTTTCGCAAGTTTGGGTACCACTACCGCCACATGACTGCGTACTACCCGCTGCACACTCATCGGTCGGACAAGGGGGCCAAGTGCCATTTGGTAGACAAGTTATGGTATGACTACATCCCTGATTAGAAAAACAAGTTGTTTGTTGTCCTGAAGTACAAGTACTGCTTACCACTGCTATATTTGCGGTATCCTCAACGGTTAATCCTCCTCTTTTAACCCTAACTTTTGCGGTATAAGTACCTTGAAAATATCTACAATATGATCCTGTGGTACATTGATAATAACTATAAGGAGTAATATTAATAGTTTTCCCGCAAGTGCGCTCAATCTTCTCATCACACCAAAACGTGTAATATATCAATCCAGTTACTGAACCCCCAACATTAGCAATAAGATTAACAGACAATGTTTGTGTTCCAGATACTGTTCCGAAACTGGGCTCGGCGGTAAGCACCACTGAAAGAGTAGGAGTGACGTCGGTAACCGGAACCAATATTGATCCTGTGTCAGTTCCTCCTTTTCCGTCGCTAACAGTTACTGTAGGATAATAATTACCGCCAGCGCCGTAATGATGAGAAGGATTTTGAATATCAGAGGTGTTGTCATCGCCAAAATCCCAACTGTAAGTTAGGAGATCACTATCCGCATCAGTAGCTACAACTGTGAAATTAATCAGACAATCGCTTTCGGTAGTCGGCGTCTCGCAGGGAGAAGTAGTATAAGTTAAAGAAGTAATCTTGGGAGGATTGTTTCCGGACGTACCGGATACTGTTACTTCTTGCGGGCCGCCGTAAGTAAAATTCAAATAACCCGTTGGCGCCTGAGATTCGTAATGATCGTAGCATCCGACAAACATTGTTCGGTTTTCGGAATCGGAATTAATATCCGCAAATTCATAATCAGCGCAGGCCTTGCAGTTCGTACCAACGGGACAGGAGCTTAATTCTGTTCCTTCCCAGCAAGTATCAGAATAAAAATTCATTGAAGCGGTTTCATAATTACCATCGCTTTTTTCCGCATAAAGCCAGCAGTGTCCCACCTGAAGATTATCTGATACGGTAGTATAAAATGTTTGGTTAACCCCCTCTTGCGCAGTAATTGGCACGATTTCACCCACAACTGGCTTTTCCCAATCGATATAATAACTAGCTACGCCTTCATTGCCCGTATTACCAGCTTTATCGGTGGAATAAACGTACAAACTGCAAGCAGGAGTAAATCCGCCCTCGCCGACAGTGGATTGATTGCGGCAGTTTTGGCCGGAACCGACGCTAACATTAATGTCTACAGCCAATTCAGAACACGTTCTTTGCGAAGGAGGATAGATGGTAGGATATTTACCAATATTGTCATAAACATAATAATAACATTTATCTAAGCCCAAGCCCGTATCGGTATCATAGCTTCTTCTGATGAAACTTTTATTTTGCCAGCTGTTTCCATTGTCAGCCACCCATTCGGAACCAGATGCACGATAGATTGTTGAAACCGGTTTTGTTTTATCAACCTGAACTTTTATTGGACCGGGTGGAAATGGTTCCGTACTCATGTTTCCTACTTTATCCAAAACATGGAGACCGTACCAAAAAATTCCATCCGGAGGCGTATCAGTGGTTTCGCTCGACCAGGGACCGTCTGAATCAGCCGGTGCTGGATAATCCGAACCAATTTTTGCCCAGATGCCTGGCGTACCCCCATTATCGGGCGCTCGCCAAACCTCAACGTGGCTCAAATGAGAACCGCCCGTATCAAAAACGGTCCAGGAAATAATGACTGAGGGAGGATTAGTACCGTTATTTATACTTCTAGGTTGAACATCAAAAAAGGAAATGGTTGGAGGCGTGGTATCAACCAGCCACTCCCAGGAGGCAGGGGTCGAA
>Ga0154691_106_pt1 | contig 21854 bp, 15 predicted proteins | sample Rifle2008BG13ft_FD_116120 | JGI IMG/M metagenome (GOLD analysis project Ga0154691, IMG submission 116120) | Candidatus Nealsonbacteria bacterium RBG_13_42_11 | reverse complement strand
TATTTCACCGGCACCATTTTATCTTCCTTGCCCCAGATAATCAAAGTTTCTGTTTTTATTTGTGCTAAATCAGCCAACAAATCCTCGTCTAAAACCTTTTTAATCGTCTCACGCATTACCCCTTTTGCCTTGGCATAATCTCTTCGTCTGATAAAACCGTAAAATAAATTGCGGGCTGAATCTTTGAATCTGGCTAAGGGCTTCGGGGTAAATACGGCATTGCCTATCATGGCCACTAAATGAATTATTCTCGTTTTAAAGCCGGGTTTCCCTTTAATTCCGGCTGAATCGCATAGAATTAATTTTTTTATTTTTTGAGGATATTGACCGGCAAACTTAATCGCCACCCGGCCTCCGAAAGAATGACCCAGAAGAAAAAAATTATCAAGTTTTATTATCTCAAGGAATTTCAGGATAAAATCCAGATAATCTCCGACGCTCCAGGGTTCGGGAGGCGTAACGCTTTTTCCAAAACCGGGGAAATCAGGAACGATAACTTGATATCCTTTTTCAGCCAAAAGCCGCTGGGCTCCGGTCCAGGAATCAGAACTGCCTCCCCAGCCGTGCAAAACCAAAAGAGCAGGACCTTCTCCTGCAATTTTGTAATTAATTTTTAGATCGTTGATTTTTATTTGTAATTCTTGACTTTTTTCCACAAAAGTAATATATTTAAAGATAAATTGATTTTGAAGGAGGGCAAAAAAAATGCCAGTATGGGCATGGATATTAATAGGAATATATCTATTAATAACAATTAATATAGCCTGGGATGAGATTGAATTAATTCTAGCTTATCGTCCTCATGCCCAGAAGGACAGTTACGAGAATGCTAGAGATTTTAGACAGGCGGAAATTGAAAGCCAGAGGCAAATACTGATAAAAGCGTTAAAGATTATCGGTGCCCTCTTAGGAGCAGCTGCCTGGCCACTCATTGTAATAGTAAAGGTTACGATTCATATCTATTTCGTAGAGCTAAATTGGGGCGGGAAAACTTAATCCTGCTCTTTTTTTATTTCCTTGAATCCCAAATATTTCTGCAGGGCCTCCGGCACCATTACGCTGCCGTCCTTTGTCTGATAATTTTCAATCAGGGTGATTAAAGTTCTGCCGATGGCGAAAGCGGTGCCGTTTAAGGTATGAACAAAGTTTAATTTTCCGGATTTATCTTTATAGCGGATGTTTAATCTCCGGGCCTGAAAATCAGTGCAGTTGGAAGTGGAATGGGTTTCCCGGTATTTTCCTTCCGAGGGCAGCCAGGCCTCAATATCATATTTGGCCGCAGCCGGAAATCCCAGATCACCCGTGCACATTTGAATAACCCGGTAAGGAATTTTTAAGGCCTGCATTAATCTCTCTTCCATTTCCAATAAAAATTGGTGTTCTTTTTGGGAATCTTCCGGCCTGGAAAGGCTGACCATTTCAAGTTTATCAAACTGATGAACCCTGAGAATGCCTTTAGTGTCTTTGCCGTAAGCTCCCGACTCTCTCCGGAAACAAGCGGAAAAACCGAGATATCTTTTCGGCAATTCCTTTTCTTCCAGAATTTCATCGGCGTGCATGGCTATCAGGGATTGTTCCGAGGTTCCCACTAAATAAAATTTGTCTTCCGGAATAAAATAGGCCTCTTTTCTGTCGGTGGCTTCAAAATATCCCGTGCCGCGAGCCATTTCTTCTTTTAACAGTACCGGAGGAATGACCGGAACAAATTTTTCCTTAATTAGATTGTCAAAAACGAAATTAATCAAAGCAATTTCAATTAAAGCTGCTTCTTTTTTCAGATAGCCGAAACGGGTTCCGGAAACTTTGGCCGCTCTCTTGATGTCAATTAAATCCAGTTCTTCGGAGATTTCCAGATAATCTTTTGATTTAAAATCGAATTTTGTCTTTTCCCCAACCTCTCTCAGAACCACGTTGTCTTTCTCGTCCTTTCCGACCGGTACGTCTTCCAGGGGCAGATTGGGAATCTGAAGTATTAAATTGTTAAATTTTTCCTCCGTTTCTTTCAGGTTTTGGGTTAAGCGATCGCTATTAGTATCCAGTTCCCTCATTTTTAAAATAATTTTTTTCTTTTCTTTCTCGCTTTTGGCCGCAGTGATATCTTTTGATGCCTTGTTTTTCTTGGCCAGCATATCTTCCAGGGCCTGCAAGGTTTCCCTTCTTTTTTTATCAACTTCCAAAAGCTCATCAATATCAACCTTGATTCCCTTTTTCTGGACATCTTCTTTAACTAAATCTGGATTTTGACGAATGAATTTAATATCTAACATAGATTTTTATTCTTTTGGTTTCATTGTCGGAAATAATATCACTTCTCTCAAACTGTGGGAATCAGTCAGCAATGCCACCAACCTGTCTATCCCCATGCCGAAGCCGGCCGCAGGCGGCATGCCATGTTCCAGGGCCTCTATAAAATCTTCGTCCTTTCTCTGGGCTTCTTCAAGTCCTTTTCTGAAGAATTTCTCCTGTTCTTCAAATCGTTCTCTTTGCTCCAGGGGGTCGTTTAATTCGGAAAAAGCATTGACTAATTCAAAATTTCCCGCAATTAACTGGAAATTAGCGAGTTTTGAAGAATTGCTTTCCAGCCCTTTTGCCAAAGGAAACGTTCCCAAAGGATGATTGATGATAAATGTCGGCTCCCAAATGTTGGGCAGGCAGACTTTTTTATATATCTCATCGGCTATTTCCGATTTTCCCGCATTTTCTTCAAACTTCACCTCTAATTTTTTCGCTTCTTTCCCTAAGGTTTCTAAATTAATTTCTTCCAGGTTTATTTTGGCGTATTTTTTCAATAACTGGTCGAATTCTATTCTGGCAAAAGGAGTTTTAAAACTGATTTTTTTGCCCTCGTACTGAATTTCGGATTTCCCGAACAGTTTCTTGATTAAACTTGTAAAAAGTTCTTCCGTTAATTTCATTAAATCTTTGTAGTCGGCGTAAGCCCAGTAAAACTCCAATAATGTGAAATCCGGATTGTGAAAACGGTCCACGCCTTCGTTCCTGAAACATTTTCCAATTTCATAAACTTTCTCCAATCCGCCGACCAGTAATCTTTTAAGATATAATTCGGGAGCAATCCTCAGATATAAATCAATATTAAGGGCATTTAAGTGGGTTTTGAAGGGCTTGGCTTTGGCTCCGCCGTAAAGCGGCTGTAAAATCGGGGTTTCTACCTCCAAAAAACCATTCTTTTCCAAAAATTCCCGAATTGTCTGGATAATTTTGGAACGGATTTCAAATTTAGTTTTAACTTCCGGGTTAAAAAGCAAATCCAAATATCTTTTTCTGAATCTTTCTTCAATATCCTGAAGACCGTGCCATTTTTCGGGCAAGGGCAACAAAGACTTGGCCAGTATTTTAAAATCGGAGGCTTCAATTGTTTTCTCTCCCTTCTTTGTCTTAAATAGAACGCCTCTGATTTCAATAAAATCGCCGATATCAAAATTATCCGAAAAAAAAGCGTAGCCCTTTTCTCCCAACCTGTCCTCCCTGAAAAATCCCTGGATTTTGCCTGTGCCGTCTTCAATATCCAAAAAAGTGGAGCCGCCGTGCTGACGTAGCGATTTGATTCTTCCCGCCAAAATAACTTCTTTTTTGGCCGCAGCCAGGGAACTGAAACTTTCAAGCGCTTCTTCTATTTTATGCGTTCTTTTTGTCTTTTCAGGATAAGGATTGATGAGCAGGGCCTTTATCGCCTCCAATTTTTTTAAGCGTATTTTTCTTAATTCTTCGATTGTCGCCATATAATTTATCTTAATTCATTTTGAGGTACCGGTCAAAATTATCTTATTTAGTGAAGTACCACTCTAAGATATTTCTGGCTATTGGTTTTACGGCTTCCTGAACGCCTCTGACGTCTTCCGTCATTAAAGTTAAGACAATTTGGGGGTCTTCATAAGGAGCGAAAACCGTAATCCAGTTATGATAATGATTATTTCCCAATTCGGCCGTCCCGGTCTTGGCAGCGGCTGAAACGGGCAAAGAGTTTAAAATAATGCTTGAGGCCTGCGGAGAATTTACTCCGGTTACTGCCTGCCGCATTCCCTCTCTGACAATTTGAAGGTTTTCAGGCGTAATAAAATTTTTGCTGATAATTTTAGGTTCCATTTCTTCAATTATCTTCATGGCCCCTGTCGAAGTGTCAACGATTTTCTGGACGATCTGGGGCTGATACATGGTTCCGCCGTTAGCAATAACGGCAAAGGAAGTTATTACTTCCAAAGGCGTAATTTGTAAAAATCCCTGGCCGATGGCGAGATTATAAGTGTCGCCATCCCACCAATTAGATTTCCAGGTTGTTTTTTTCCAATTTTTATCCGGTATGAAACCGGCTGTTTCGCCGGGAAGGTCAATGCCGGTCTTGGCGTTCCAGTTAAAAAGTTCAAGATATTCTTTTATTCTCGTCGGACCCAATCCTTCCTGTTTCTCATAGCCGCCGCCCACCGTATAAAAATAAACGTCGCAGGATTCAGCGATGGCCTTTCTTAAATCCGTCCAGCCGTGAATCGTCCAGTCGGATTTGGTGCTGGAAGAGGTTTTATCATAAGGATTTTGAATTATAATTCTGCCCTCGCAATCCAGCTTTTTTTCCGGAGAAATTATTTCTTCTTCCAAAACAGCCGAAGCGATTAAGGGCTTGATTGTGGAACCGACCAGATACTTTCCGGAAATGGCCCGATTGAAAAGCGAATTAAGTTTTTGCGGGTCGTCTAAAAGTTTTTGAAGTTCCTCCTGGTCCGCTCCCTTCTGGAACAAATTATTGTCAAAACCGGGCAGAGAAACCAGGGCTAAAATTCCGCCGGTTTTTGGGTCCATGGCTATCCCTACGGCTTTTTTTGTGCCCAGTTCGTTCAGTTTATTTTCCAGTTCTTCTTTAATTTTATTCTGCAAGTCAGAATCCAACCATAACACCAAACTGTTGCCTGATTGGGGCAAAGAAATAATTTCTTTTGAAATAACATTATCCTGAACATCTCTTTCAATTCTCAATTCGCCGGAGTTTTTTCTCAAAATATCTTCGTAAGATTTTTCCAGGCCGGATATTCCGACATAATCGTTTATTGAATAAAACTCGGGGTTATTTTTCAGTTCTTCAGAACCAATCTTTCCCGTATAACCCAAAACATGGGAAAAAACCGGGCCCTCATCATATTCCCGAATGCTGTTATTCACTATTTTAAAACCGGGCAGTTCCTCTATTTTTGTTTCCAACAAGACCAGCTCTTCCTGGGAAAGGTTTTCAAAGACCGTTTCTCCTTTTTCAATTTTATCTTTTATCTCTTGGGGGTCTTTTTTAAGAAGCAGGGAAACGTCGTTAATAATTTTTTCTCTTTCGGTTTCGTCTTGGGGCAAATTATTTTTTTCGCAAATTAAATCAAAGCTGGGCTTGTTAAAAACAAGCTGTTTTAAATCCTTATCGTAAATCACTCCCCTTTCGGCCTGAATTTTATGGATGATAAACTTATTGTTTTCAGCTAAAGCAAGATATTTTTCTTTTTCAAAAACTTGAAGCTGAATGGTTTTAAGAAAGAGACCTAAAATCAATAAAATACAAAAAACAAAAAAACCTTGGAGGATTTTTTTCAGAAGCGGCACTTCAAACTTTTTTTCCGAAATACCCAGTTCTTTTTCCTTTTTTTTCGCCAAGGAATCAAGCAGAACTTCATGGGGCTCTATATCTTCATCAGAATTTTTCGAGAGACGGAATTTTAACATAGTTTTTCAGAATAAATTTTAAAAAGAGGGAAATTATGAGAGAGATTAAGGTATAAAATCCGAAAAAACCGAAAAAACTCATGGAAAAAATGTCCAAATAAAGCCCCCCGATGAGGGCGACGATTAACCCCGAAATCTCCGACGTCCTGTTAAAGAGATTGACTAAAATTACGACAATCAGAACCAGATTAGGAACTATTCCCGATATGCTGAGAGGAATCAAAAAACTGGTCTGGAGCAAAATTAAAATATAAAAAAGGAAAATAAAGAAAATAATTTTTTTCAGCATCCTAAAAAGATTTAATTACGAATAAAATGTCTAATTTTTTGAGACTGAAAGCAGATGAAATTTCTGCCGTCTGGAAGGGTTCCACGTCTGACTTTTTTACCTCCTTAATTTCTCCGACTAAAAGCCCTTTGGGATACACTCCGCCCAGGGCCGAGGTTTCAATTAAGTCTCCCGAAGAGATTGTTTTGTCCTTGGGCAAAAACTCCAATGATAATTTTAAATCGCCTTTTCCTTTCGCTACTCCGTAAATTTCCTTATCAACTATTTTTGCGTCAAAAGAACTTTTTTCATTGGTGATAAGCGTAACGTTTGAGAAATTCTTATACACTTCCGATATCGTGCCCAAAAGCACTTTTTGGGGCGTTATAACCGGCATGCCTTTTGAAATACCGTCGTTTTCGCCCTTGTCTATTAAAATAACATCCTGGGAAATGTCTTTACTGACTAAATTAACCGCTTCTAACTGAAAGTCTTTTTCCAGACCGATTTTCAGCGCTTCTCTGAGCGCTTCGTTTTCTTTTTTTAACTCTTTCAGGGCAACAATCTCACCGGTTAATTCCTGATTTTTTAAATAAAGATTATTTATTTGCTGTTTAAAAGTGCTGATTTCCAGAATGCCGCTTAAAAAGTCGGAGGTACTCTCCCCCACTGTCAGAAGCGTTTTTTGAAAAGGCGAGGAAATTAAATAAAAAAAATTTTTAATTTCTTTGAAAAAATTGGTCAGGTTTAAGACCAAAAGCAAAACAATCAAGAATATTATAATTATCCCGACCTTCAATTTGGATGAAAATTTCAGCATAATGGTTTTATTATAGCACATTTCAGGCCTTTTGCCCCCTGCCCCTTGACAGGGTTCTTTGGGTAAATATAATAGATAATGATTTTAGAATGTTAAAAAGGTCGTCATTACTCCAAAACAAATTTATAAAAATTAGTTATGCTGGAATATAAAATCTGTCCTTCTCTTCTTTATGAAAGTGACGGAGAAGAATTGCCTGAAGGCACCGAACCCGAAGAAACGGAAGAGCCGGAGAAAAAAGAAGACGAGAAGGAGGAAGATCTCGACGAAGACGAATGGGACGAAGAAATTGAATAACAAAAAATCCCGCCAGAAGCGGGATTTTTTTATTGCAAAAGTCGCTTGGGTGGCAGCTACCTACTTTCGCATCCCACAAAGGAACACTATCATCGGCCTCGGAGTATTTCACTTCCGTGTTCGAGATGGGAACGGGTGGAACAACTCCAGTATTGCCGCCACCGAAACGACTTTTTAATTTGATGTGAACATTAAATACTAGCCAAGAAAAATGATTTTATTAGTACTGCTCGGCTCAACCCGTTACCGGGCTTACACCTGCAGCCTATCAACCCCGTCATCTGCGGGGAATCTATGAGTCTTAATCTTGGGGTAGGTTTCGAGCTTAGATGCTTTCAGCTCTTATCCTGACCCGACGTTAGCTACCCAGCAATGCTCCGGGCGGAACAGCTGGTACACCAGAGGTCAGTTCCTTCAGGTCCTCTCGTCAAATAATTCTCGCATTTCTGCGGGTTTAGACTATATCTTTACCCATCCCGCATGGCGGAATTAGGGTACCGACGTATTATACGAGTTTTTGTGCTCATATCTCTCCGATTCGTGTCGGAGAAGTCGTTACGGGGTGAAGCATATAATATTTTATATGCTCACTTCCCACGGTATTGCCTTATTAATTATCTGGTCCTCAAGTATATTGTATCACGAGATGCGAGGACCGCAAAACTCTCGTAATCTCTGCAACCAGATAACAAATGAAGGTTCCACCGTTATTAGTCGGATTATTATTACAGATTACTCTGTAAAATAGCAATTTCTTACTGTGAAGGAGTCCCCTCAAGACTCTACGCTTGTGGTAGATAGGGACCAACCTGTCTTACGCATATTTATCCTTTATTACTAAAGGTATGGACTATATCACCCACGTACATAATATTTTACGTGCGCGGCCGACGTATTATGGAAGTTTAAATACCTCCATCTTCCCGCTTTTAGCGGAAAAGTCTCTACGGGGTCGCCTCTACGGCGACTTCCCTCGGTATTATCCGTAAAAAATACAGGTTAAGAATTTTTATGGATTTTACCGATATTAGTCAGTTTAACATCTCGCCTTACGGCGGGACGCCGCCATTTTGACGGTTTGACAATATTCTCTGTTATTACTAACAGTATTAGACTATACCTTTGCTTAATTTCCGTAATTAAGCATCGACGTTTTATAGAAGCGGTGCGCTTCTATCTTTCCGTATTTTGAGCGGAAAAGTCGTTACGGGGATTACAAATCTTGTAGTTCATTGATGGAATGATAAACGGTTCAATAACATTATTTAACTTTGGGTATTCTTTTCTGCCAACTGCGATTTTGTATTTTGTTCTATCTTTAACAATTGTTGCAGTAATGCTGTATTTGTCTTTCAAGAAATTTTTAATGCGTCCCTGTTCTGAAAATGAGAAGCAATGAGTGCTCAATGTATAAGATTTTTTAGTATTGGAACCGTCATCCATAAACCAGACTGCTAATACTTTTGGTTTCAAGAAATTAAATATATTTTCTGGTAAAATTTTCTGACCATTTTTATAAAACCATCTGTGCAATTTACCAAATCCTTCAGTGGTTTTTGTATGGAAATACCAAGAATAACGTGTTTTATCTCTCTTGGGATCGTACCATACTTTTGTTTTTCTCGGTCCTTTTGAAACAAGGTTATTCAGTTGATTGTATTTCCAGAAGACATATTCTTTTTGTTTCTCGCTGTGATGAATTCTTAATCTTGCGCTGATTGGATGTCTTTTCCCAATGGAACGGCATTCTAATCTTCCGTCCCCCAACAACGAACCAATAATCACATCAAATTGATGTGGCGGAAACAAAGACTGTAATCTTCCCACGGTATTGCCCATCTTTAAATTTTAACATAAATTTAAGCGGGTTTCACCGTTATGAGTCGATTTTTACTGGGCTCAGTAGTTTTCACTAACCCAGCTCGCGAATCGCTTTAACCGGCGAACAGCCGGACCCTTGGAAGCTACTTCACCTCCAGGATGCGATGAGCCGACATCGCTGTCGACGTTTTTCTCTTATTTCTAAGAGGATCGGACTATATCTTCATCCCGATTCTTATCGGGAGCTAACGTATTATGAAAGATTGTATCTTTCATCTTCCCGCTTTTAGCGGGAAAGTCTCTACGGGGTTTAAACTCAATTTTATATTTCATCGAAGGTATTAACATTCCTCCGATTATTTCTTTTAATTTGGCGATAGATGATTTTAAGAATCTTAAACGAAAATATTTCTTGTCTTTATTAATCGTCACTTCTAATCCTAATCTTTTTAGAGCAATTATGAGTTTCTTCTGAGATTTTAAATCAAATTGTTGAGTATTAAGATAAAAATTAGAATTGCTACATTTGCTGCCGTCATCCATATACCAAATCAATAATACGACAGGATCAATCTCTAAATTTTCTGGAATTATCCTTTTGCCGTTTTTATAGAAAACATTATACAATTTTGTGATATTTTCGTTTTGCTTCGTATAAAAACGGTAGGATAATCTTTTTCCATTATTTCTTCTTAATTTAGGAGGAGATTTGCAGATGTTTTTCAATATTTCGTATTTCCAATCAACATATTCTTTCTGATTGAAAGAGTGGTTGATTTCGAGAAAAGCATTCTTTCTCCTTGGAACAATACGCAAATATCCATCGCCCAAAATCGATCCTATAATCACAGATTTTTGCAATTGAGTTAAACTTCCCACGGTATTACCTTTTGTTTATTTTTTTATTATACCATTTTAAACAATTAAGGTTCCACCGTTATAAGTTAGATTTTATCTTGCATAATTTGCAAGTCACAGGTATGACATTACTGTCATAGCACCCCGATATGTTAAGGTGCCGAACAGGGCCGTTGATATGGACTCGCGGGCCCTACTAGCCTGTTATCCCCGGGGTAACTTTTGGCTGATGATCTTCCACGGTTCTACGAACCATGGTCGGTTCACTAAGTTCTGCTTTCGCAACTGCGCGACATATCTGTCTTGCAGTAAAGCCGGCTTGTGCCTTTACACGACCACTCCGATTTCCATCCGGAGCTAGCCGACCTTTAAACGCCTCCATTACTTTTTGGGAGGCAAGTGCCCCACCTAAACTGCCCATCAAACACTGTTTCCCGATTTTGGCGGGATTAGAAAAAAGATTTTAAAAGACGGGTGTTTCATTGGCGGCTCCATCCCGTCCGAAAACGGAACTTCAAAGCCTACCCGCTACGCTACGCATCAAAAATCAAAATCCAATATCTGAATACAGTAAAGCTCCCGGGGTCTTTCCGTCTAGCCACAAGAAACCGGCATCTTCACCGGTAGTGCATTTTCATCGAGTACTTCGTTGAGACAGTCCCCCAGTCGTTAATCCTTTCATGCGGGCCAGAACTTACCTGGCAAGGGGTTACGCTACTTTAACACGGTTATAGTTACCGCGGACGCTTGCTGGCGCTTAGTCCAGTAAACTCTCCAGAATTGCTTCCAGAAAATCTCTAGTTTTAACGTTCCAGCGCTGGTCAGGACTCAGCCCCTATACATCTTCTTACGAATTAAGCAGGGACCTGTGTTTTTGATAAACAGTCGCTAGGGGTACTTTAGCTGTGACCCGAACCCTCGCGGGTTCGGGTAGGTCTTATACCTAAGGTACGACCGCTTTTTTGCCGAGTTCCTTAACGAAGTTTCACTCGTTCACCTTGGTGCTCTTACACCAACCCACCTGTGTCAGTTTGCGGTACGGATGCCGTTAAATAGTATACTCAAAAGTTTTCTAGGCAACTTATCTCTTCAGGACTCCCGCCCGAAAGCGGGATAAAGAAATCCAATAATCTCCCTGAATTAATAAACTGCGTCATCCTGAGATTATTTAACGGCAGGGTCGGAATTTTTGCCGACTGTCCATCGCCTACTCCTTTCGGATTCGGTTAAGGACCGCCTAACCCTTGGTTGATTGTCATTTCCAAGGAAACCTTGGGTTTTCGGTGTTCCGAGTTTTCATCGGAATTGTGATTACTCATCCCAACATCTTCGCTCCCCAACGCTCCACCAAATCTTACGATTTGACTTCGCTGCATTGGGGACGCTCCCCTACCACGAACGCATAATAAATTACGCGCTCATCCTTATCTTCGGTATTAAGCTTGAGTCCCGCTAATCTTTGGCGCAAGATTCCTTAGTTAGTAAGCTATTACGCACTTTTTAAAGGGTAGCTGCTTCTGAGCTAACCTTCTAACTATCAATGGAATCTTACTTCCTTAAAAACACTTAGCTTAAGTTTAGGGACCTTAGATTAAGATCTGGGCTGTTGCCCTCTTGACTATGGAGCTTAGCCCCCATAGTCGAGCATCCCGTCAAACTTTCCAGTATTCGGAGTTTGATAAGAATGTCTAGCGTTAGCCACAACATTCTTTTCAGTGCTCTACCCCTGGAAAATAATAAAACGGGAGCTAGTCCTAAAGCTATTTCGGGGAGAACCAGCTATGACCAAGCTCGTTTAGGTTTTCTCTTCTTGCCACAACTCATCCCAGAGTATTGAACGGCTCACGGGTTCGGGCCTCCTCCCACTTTTCAGCGGGATTCACCCTGATCATGGCAAGCTCGCTTGGCTTCGGGTCCTGGATATATAGCAGAAACGCGCTTTTAACGCTCGGTTTCCCTTTGCCGTCTCCCGAAACGGGATTAGACACGCTATATATTCAGACTCGTTGGGTCGTTCTGCAATAAGCACGCCGTCACCAAGCACATAACAAGTTACATGCTCAGCTCCGACTCTTTGTGAGCGAGATGGTTTCAGGTACTATTTCACCGCCCTCACCGGGCTACTTTTCACCTTTCCCTCACGGTACTGGTTCACTATCGGTGAGATTGAGTATTTAGCCTTAGCCGGTTAGTCCGGCCTGATTCCCTCAGGATTTCCTTTCCCCGAGGTACTTAAGTAAAATAACAAGGAGCGCGAAGTGATTTTCGCTTACGGGACTATTACCCTCTATGGTTTCCGCTTTCCAGCGGAATTCAGCTAACCAAACTTCGTCTAAATATTCTCCCTCAGAAACCGACCGAACACATAAAACGTTATGTGTTTCGGTCAGCTCCCGACGTTATCTCCTTACAACCCCCCGCCATTACATTGTAATAACGAGGTTTGGGCTTTTCCCTTTTCGCTCGCCGCTACTAAGGGAATAAACATTGTTCTATTTTCCTCCGCTTACTGGGATGTTTCACTTCAGCGGGTTTGCTTCCCGCATTGCTGCGGGATAATCCCGATTAATCGGGATTGGGTTTCCCCATTTGGAAGCCCCCGGATCAAAGGTTGCTAGACACCTCCCCGAGGATTATCGCAGTCACGCCACGTCCTTCATCGCCTCAATCTCCCAAGGCATCCACCATCCGCTCTTAAATTTCTTGGCTAGTAATTAATATTCACATATATTACTATTTGTATTTAGTTTTCAATGTTCTATCCCGTTTTCGTCCTGCTTTCATTCCGACAATCAAAAATCCCGCTGAGAGCGGGATTTCTGCACACTCAAAAAGTTGCAGAAATTAACCGCTTCTTTTATTTGCAATTTTCCTCATGTTTTCCATATCTTTTTCTAATTGTAGCAAAATAAAAAGGGTTGTCAAGCCCCGTTAGAAATGACGTTTCTAACGGGGCAAGTCCCCACGTTTTATTATCTGATTTTAATCCTTAAGTTTCTTTTTTACATCCTGCAAAATCTCAGCCGCAACTTCTTTCCCTCCTAAACCGAAAGCAATTCCGAAAGAAATAACCAATAAAGCCACTAAACCGGTAAATAAGGTTTCCATGAAAGGTTTGGCAATCCCCAACTGGTGCAAAATAGCCAAAATGGCAAAAATCCAAATTGACCATTTGATTACCGCGCTGACCATGGCGCCGTACCCTACTTTGATGCTTTCCACCGTTGCCCTTACTATCTTTTCAACAATATCAACCAGAATTACCGTTACCACAAAAATCAAAGCGGCCACGATAACGTTGGGCAGATAAGCCAGAACTTTTTGCAGGAAATAGGCAAACTCGCTAAATCCTAAAATTTCCACGGCTGCCAAAAGGAAGACGATGACCATGACCCATTTGACAATTCCTCCGATGAAACCTGAAGCGTCAACTTTGATGTCGGCTTTGGCCATGGCTTCGTCCCAGTTTCCTTTCTCAAAAATCTGGTTGAATTTTATCCTTTTCAAAACTTCGGTTACCAATTTGCCTACTCCGACTGAAATGAACCAGCCGATGACAAAAACAATTATGGCTCCGATTAAAAGCGGGATAAAACCCAAAAATGCCTCCCAAAGATTCTCTAACGATTGAATAGTTACGTAGTACCAATCAAATACCATATTATTTAATTAATTTTTACTTTATAAGTCAAAATTCGACCTTTCCGAACCCATAAATTTTTATGGGCTCGGTTTGTGAAGATTTCTTCATTATACTTCTCAGGATAATGTATTAATACATTATACAGGGTTGGGAAAAACAAAAAAGTTTTCCCCTGTGGAAAACTTTTTTGTGGACTATTCTTAAATTAGCTCGGACGATTTTCGCCCCTCGCTTCGCTCGGGGCGGCAAAGAAGCCCAAAAAATTTAACGCTTCGCCGCGTTCTTTAACAATTTCAAGTTTTTCTTTGGCGGCAATTTATTCCAAAAATCTAAAAGTAGAAAGCATCTGATAGTATTCTGTTTCAGAACCGTTAATTAATATAATGATATAGGCAGTCGAGTTTTTTATAACACCTGTTCGGTGAGTAATACCCGTATATCCGCCAGCATAATTTTCATAACTCATTTCTATTGCCTTTTTACCTGAAACTGTTGTATCTTTCCATGTTATTTCTAAATTTGGAATTGTTATTGGCTCCTCCATTAAAGATTTTAACTCCTCTAATAAAGCAACATTTTCTTTAACTGAAACTTCGCAGTATGGCATAACGGGACTTCCTATAGTTACTTCTTTCATTTGATCTGATTCATCTACTGTACTGTAAGAAGGAGAATATTTTATTTCGTATCCATATTCTTCATTTTTGTAAGTCTTCCAATTGGTAATTTCTTCTCTTTCCTCTTTTGTAACATTTTCAAAATATGGAAAATTAATCCTTCCAACTTCTTCTCCTTTTGAGTCAAGAGCAATAGCAAGAAGATTAGATATGATTTGGTCTGAAGGAAAAGCAAAAAGCCAAGACTCTCCTTTTTCTTCCAGATATGCTTTTTCTCTTTTTACAGCAGTTCCTATTAGAACATCCTCTCCACCTTCTGTAGGAGTAGCCCAAAATTCAACTTTACCCAAATTGAAACCATTTACTTGTATTTTCGTTCCTTCTTTATATTCAACAATCCCTGATTGTCCTTCGTGTATAATCATATAATCGTCACCGACTGGAATAAATAACCAAGGATCTGATTCATTAAGTGCGGCTACCGGTGATGTTTTCTGATAAATCAAAATTGTCCCACCAATAATAATGCCGAGAATAACTATAATCCAAATCCAAATTTTAGAGAAAGCTCTATTGTTCATAATTTTTAATTCTCAATAATTATATATTCGACCTTTAGGGAAAATTTTCTTTTATACGACAAAACCAAAAATTGATTTTTTCTTTCAAATTCCCGTTCAATTTGGCCGCCGAGCCGCGAAGCGGCGAGGCAAAAAACTTGACTTATCCGAAAGTGTGGACCCGGCGGGAGTCGAACCCGCGATTTCCTCATTGCAAATGAGGCGTTCTACCACTGAACTACAGGCCCTGAAATGTGGGCGATAATGGACTCGAACCATTGACCTCGTCATTATCAGTGACGCGCTCTAACCAGCTGAGCTAATCGCCCGTCTGTTTTTTAATATAACAAAATGAAATCAAAAAACAAGGTTTTACCTTGTTTTTCTTGGTTTTTATTAATCCGAAATCCTATTTAACCTTAATTTTATTCACCAATATTTCTAATAAATTTTTGACTTTTTCCTGCGCTTCGGCTTCGGTTTTACTTTCAGTAAACTCCTGCCATTGGCTAAGAATTTCCTCGTCGCCCAAATCCCTTACCTCTGTTTCTAATTTCAATCTTGTCTCAAAATCAACTTCTGTTTCCGCTTTTAAAACTTTTTCAATAAAAAACTTGGTAAAATCCAGGATTTTTTCGTTGGTTTTTTGGGTTTCCAAAACGGCTTGGGTCTGAGCAAGCTCTTTTTGAACGGTAAAATACTTAAAACCGGAAAAAACGCAGGCAACCAATAAAACGAGGGTGATTAAAATTGTTTTTTGATTACTCATGGGTTTTTTGATTTTTTGACGTCTTTTCCCTTATTTTATCACAGTAAAAGTTATAAAGCAATAAAATCATAAACAAAACCAGCAAACCCGTTTTCAAATCAATGATTTTCAGCCACCAATATTTGGTTTTAAGCCCGACATTAACGTGAACGCCACTGCCTTCTTTAACTTCAAACGGCTTGCCGTCATAAACAAGATAGCCGGGAGTTTCAATCTTAAGATAGTAATAACCTTCCGGCACTAAAAACGAATAAGTGCCCCTAACATCGGTAGTTTGGGGATTTTCCTGCTGGTATTCTTTTGCCGGCCAGAGTTCATATTGGTCGGTTTCGGAATTCAGCCAAAAAAGAGAAACAATGGCGCCCGGAATGCGGGTTTCCTTATTGCCGTCTTTTTCATAAATATATCCTTCGGGATCAATTACTGTAATCAGCCTAATTTCTTTTTTGCCCAGTTCCGGATCCTCAAAATCCATTACGGTGATAATTTCGTATTCGCCTTCAATTATGGGCGCTTGAATTTCCGCGGTGTAAATTCCGTCTCCGTCAGGGTCGGTATATTCAAATTCCAGCAAAACTAATTTTTCTTCGGTTCTTACTGGATTTTCCTGCGTCTTGGCAAAAACGGGATTGGTAAAAATCAGGGAAGCCGCCAAATAATTAAAGGGAATCTGGAAAGAAGTTTCCTGCGGCTTTTTGGATTTGAAAACCACGTATCCTTTCACGCTTTTGACCGGTTTTTCCGGTTTCGTCACCAATTGCAGGGGTTTGCCGGAAATGGTGGTAATTTTTTGCTGGAGCTCGCCTTTTTCATCAACAGTTAAACCGATATTAAAATCAATCAGTTCGCCGCCAGTTTTGGCAAAAACGATTTCCGTAGGCAGCTGCTCTTTAATTGACGAGGGCAATTCAACAATTGGAACTCCCTGAGGCAGGGCAAATTTGCCAGGTTCAATTTTTATTTTCGGCAAGCCGATGCTTTCCGTCAGCCCCGGCAAAGTCAATTTCAACTCTTTCAATTTCACAACATCAGTAATTTTGGTAATACCGACTTTTTTAAAAGTTTCGCCAAGGTCCGGAAATTTCTCCGCCAATTTTCTGATTTCTGTCGGCAACGACGCTAAAACAAATTCCCTAATTGGTTTCATTGATAAAAGCTGCCATTTATTTTGCAGTGACAAAGGAGTTTCTTCCGGCACCAGCTCTTCGATCGGGATTTCCGGAATTTCAACTTCCGGCGGTTCCGGTTTAAAAATCCCGGGGATTAAAGGTTCTAAAATTTCCGGTATTCTTTCTATGAAAGACGGTTCTTCGGCCGACGGAACAATTTTATAAATAATGCTGTCGGAAACAACTTCTGAATCGGTACCCCAAGAAGTATAAAATTTAGCGTAAACAATATATGTGCCTTCAGTACAAGAAACTAATTCTTTGCACAAATCCCATTCCTTGGCTGAAACGTATGGCTCCTGTACGGCATTTTTGAAATCAGAAAAATTGGAAATCGCCATCCTTTCGGCGTCGGAACCGCCCCGTAAAGCCAGGGTTACGAATCTTGAATTGGTTTCCGAATTATTATTATTAATCAAAACATTAAATCCTTCAGCTGGCGGAGCCGGCGGATTAAACCATGCTGACGGCATTCCGCTGCCAGTAGGACAAGATTGAGTTGAAATGCCGGCTTCAGTGCCAAAACCAGTTTCCACATTATCGCCGTTTCTGGCTTTTACTTTAAATGAATAACTATTGCTACAAGAAAGCCCGGCGGAAGCCCAGGAAAGAGAAGTAATCCAGCCGGAATTGGTTCCCGCAGTGATATTTTCAACAAAATACTCTGTATTAAGAGAATTGGAATTAGCAGACCAGGAAACGGTAATTTGGGTTTGAGAACCAGCAACAAGGGTTAATCCTGAAGGGATATTGGCTAAAGTATAAATCGGATTTGAGCTTGCCGAAGCAGGACTTTCGCCGCGATCAGCGCGATAAGCATGAACATGTACTGCGTATTGAACATTAGGATCTAAAGCAGTGGTTTGATAATTTGTGCTGTCGGCCGCAATATCATCAACGTCTGTCCCTCCGCCAAGATCAAAATCCAATCTGAAAGATTCTTCAAAATCAGAATTATCCGTCCAGTACCATGTAATCGCAGTAGCAGAATCAACTGCCGGTGTCCCGATGGTCGGGGCATCAGGAGTGGTATAGATAACGCTTGATTCTCCGGAGTCGTTTGTTAAATCATTCGGAGTATGGCTTTGGACTTTGAACTTGTAAGAATGATCTGCTGATGAACCGATATAGGAATAGGTCTCAATGCCGGCCCCCACGGTATTCACTCCGGCTGTAACTTCGCTGAAAGCGCCTCCGTCTTCAGAAACCCAGACCCTGAACCCGTCCTCAAAAGCGGAAGTGTCTGTCCAGTTGACAGTGATTTCGTCATCAGCAACATATGCCGGTGTCCCGATGGTCGGAGCATCAGGGGTGGTGTAATTATAATTGGAAGTACCGTAAGAAGAATAAACTGAATCCGGTGTTTCCGCTCTGGCCCGCCAGCGATAACGGGAATCTGAAACAAGGCCCGTTGTGTCTGATTGCGGAGAAGATTCAAAAGTTCCCAAATCTGTTTCATAAGTTGCATCGCAGTTGGCTCCGGAACACCTTTCTATTCTATGCGTATCTTCTACTGCCGCGTTATCGGTATAACTGATATTAAATTGCGTATCGTCTACGTACGCTCCCGCTACGTTAGATGGCGTACCGGGAGTCGTGTAATGAATAACCGCATCTTCGGAATAATCAGAATTGCCAATGCCATTATACGCTCTTGCCCGGTACTGATATCTGGCATCCGCTTGCGGCGGATCAGCAGGATTGTTTGCTACATTATCCACAAACGATTCGGTGTCTGCGCCAACGTCCGCAATTTCAGCATAACCGCCAAAGCCAAGGCCGGTATCTGTGTTTCTTTCTATTTTATAACCGCTCTCAACCGTAGAATTATCAGACCAGGTAACGGTAAGTTGCGTATCGCTGTTGTAAACCGCTGAAACGCCGGAAGGATCAGCCGGAATACCTAAAACCGAAACATTATCCGAACCATTGGCTCCCCCATTAAAAACAGATAAGGTTACTGTCGGCTGCTCGGTAATATCGCTAATAGTTATATTATCGGTCCAAATGCCGTCATCAGTAAAATCACCTTCCGCAACGGAAGCAGGAAGAACAGAACCGGTATCCACCGAAACAGTGGCCGCACCGGTAACGTCGGTGGTGATATTGTTGTAATCATCGCGAGAAGTTATAGTAGCGGGAAAAGCTTCGTCTGAGTTAGCGTTAGCCGGCGCTTCCACTAAGAAGTTATTTAGAACAGCAGCGCTTACTGTAACATCCAAATCATATGAAGCGTCTCCGGTACTTGAAAACACTCCTTCATCAACGTCAATTTCAGCCGTTTCCGCTTTATATAATTTCATAGCGCAGGTTCCCACGCCATTAACAAAATTAACAGTCGTAGAATTGCCAAAAACAACGCTGTCACAAGTCGGCTCAGTGCCGTCCGGAGCATTATTGGCTCCGGAAAAAACCAAAAACTTGTCGCCGCTATATGCAGTAAACGTAGTACCACCACTATCTTGCGCAGTAATAGTAATTGTTTGTTCCGCTCCGGCTGTTTGGAGAGCATTGCCGGTAATTTTTAAGTGGTGCATTCCGGATTCTATTACTGCCACATCGTAAAAAGCTGAAGGATCATTTGTATTATTATATTTTGTAGAAATTTCTTCTACGCTTAATACCCTGTTGTAAATGCGGAATTCGTCTAAGTTGCCTTTGGCATTTGTTCCCTTTGAACCCATATCATTAAAAGCCATCATAGAAGGCGGATAAACCATTGTATAAATACTTGGAAGTCCAGTGGTTTGATTTTTGTAAGAGCCGTTAAGATATATTATTGAAAGCCCAGTAGCACTATCCCAAGTAAAAACAAGGTGAAACCAACCAGCAGGGATTTGGGCAACGGGAACAATAATACGCTTGTCAGTCCCGCCAACATTCCAGCCAAAATAGCAATCGGTTAGATATTGTTGAAGGATAAAAAAATTGTTTGGAGTGGAAGTATCCCTACTGCTAAACCAATGATTATTCCAAGATCCACTCGTATCGGGGTCTATCCAAAACTCCACACTCCCTTGTTGTCCCAAAACAACGGGCTGGGAAATATAATCATTTCCGTCAAACGTTTGTGCTTTACCTATTTTTCCATCTGCTTCTATTGGCTCATTTGCCGCTTTTTTAGTTCCGTCGTTATTATTGGAAGTGCTATCTGTGATATGGGAGGCATCCGGATCGTCCTTCAAATGCTGAACCATTTGAATGCTATTGCCGACACCTTCATCCCAGGTTTCGCTTATATTCCACTGGTCGGCGCAAGCAGCAACATTGCCGTAATAAATATAAATATCGGTATTTTCAGTTGAAGACAAAGAATCAACCTCCACCCAGGCAGCCAGTTCTCCGGTAGCAGGAACATATTTTTCAATTTCGTGGTCCAGTTTTGTCCCGGTGTAATTGGTAAACAAAATGTCGCCGCCATCGGATTGGCTCACATAGCCGCCGTTAGCCGTATCTCTCAAATCCGCATCCGTAACACTGTAAAGAACGGCGAAATTAGTAAGATCCATATCAACCTCCGCAGGATCGATAGTAATCTTATTGCGATAAACCCAGTCAGAATTATACCAATCCCCCCCGGCGGCAAAAACTTTCTGGGGTTGATTGTCCTGAAACAAAATCGCGTTTCCGACTAACACTAAAAACAATATCAAAATCAACCCGACTGGCGGAATCTTATTTTTAATTTTCCGCTTTCTCCATATTACTCTTATAGAGTTTTGTTTTATCATTTCAATCTATTATACTATTATATTTTAATTATAACAAAAAAAATACAGTGTGAAAAACTGTATTTTTATCTTAGTCACTTGAAGTTGTCCCGAAGCCGATCTTTGTAAGGCGTTCGGCTAATGCCTTGGAATTAGTTTGAGAATTCTCACAAACCAATCCCAGTCAACACTTTTTAAATGTATTGATCCACGAACAGCTTCCGCTACCCGTGCCTTGTTCATGTTCTTCCCTATATCGCTATAGAGCATGGACTATATCATCATCCAACGAAATCGTTGGAGCTCGGCGTATAGTCTCTGAGGGATCCCGCTTCGTAGCGGGACTTCCCTGCTGATTGTCTGCACTAGAAGTATTTTTACGCATATTAATTAATTTTAACATGCATAACTCTAGATACACAGATGTTCCAGCATATAGCCAAGTTTTTTCCCGAAAATTGCTTTCCGGGAGTCGCAACAAGTAGATTACTCTAACGACTTCACCTTTATTACTGACCTTACCTTAGCCTCGCCAAAGGCGGGGTTTCGGGTATTGCCAGCTCTCCTGGTGTGACGGGCGAATGTTCTCTGGAAACTCAGAGTTGACGTTCCCACTGTACGTGCGGATTTCCCGCATACAGCGAGCTCTAATGCATTCTCTGTTTTAATTGATATAAATCCTTTTAGAGAGAATCCTTCTCCCGCTAAAAGCGGGATACTATGATTCAGCTGACTTCTGACGCAGCGTCAGTTTCATTATGCTGCATCAGACCTCCCCGGGTCAATATATAAACTATTCTTAACATCCCGAATAGAGTTGGTGGAAATAATCTTCTCCATGCTCACCACCCTGTCCATGGATCGATTGACTCTTTTTTGTTCGGGCTGTTATTTGTTTCGGGACCCTCTACCACCCCGATCACTCGGAATGATTGTCCTTCAACTACGTTCCGCTCCTATGGCGGAAGAAGAGATTTTAACTCTTTAGTTTGTATATCTGCCGGGCGCGTTTATTGTGAGTACAAGATTTAGGAACATATTCATCGCGCCGTAGCTGATACGCGATTACTAGCGATTCCGGCTTCATGAGGTCGAGTTTCAGACCTCAATCCGAATTGAGGGGCCGTTTGATGGGATTAGCTCCGCCTTGCGGCTTCGCGACCCATTGTCGGCTCCATTGTACCATGTGTGCGGCCCAGGGTATCAAAGGGCCGTGCTGATTTGGCGTCATCCTCACCTTCCTCCTGGTTATCCCAGGCAGTTTTCCGCGACAATTAAAACGCGGAATAAGGGTTGCGCTCGTTGTCGCACTTAAGCGTACGCTTCAAAGTACGAGCTGACGACCATATTTATCTCCGATTACTCGAAGTATGGACTATACCATTTCCCACTTATTATTAAGTGGGCCTAGCGTGTAATTCCGATAAAATCGGAATTAAACTCTCTTTTCCCTAGCGAGAGTTAAGTCTCTACGGGGTCCCGCTTCGTAGCGGGACTTCCCACGGTATTGCCCATTCTTTAATTATATCATCAAAGAATTAGGGTTTCACCGTTATGAGCTAGTTTTTTCATTCCGCTTTACAGCGGAATGGGTCGTATGCCTAATAAAT
>Ga0154691_107_pt11 | contig 24090 bp, 34 predicted proteins | sample Rifle2008BG13ft_FD_116120 | JGI IMG/M metagenome (GOLD analysis project Ga0154691, IMG submission 116120) | Candidatus Nealsonbacteria bacterium RBG_13_42_11 | reverse complement strand
ATAAAAATAGGTGAATAAAACAATTAAAATAAAATATAAAATATTGTAAACCCAGGGACTTTCAAAGGCAGTCGCAACGCTTTGGGCAACATTGCCTACGGTTCCGCCTACGCCTCCCAAAAAATTAGCGGCCATACCGGGAACCAGCATGATTGATAAGGCAAAAATAATCGGGATAACGCCGGCCGGATTGATGTTCAACGGCAAATAAGTGGAAACTCCGCCGTACATTTTCATGCCTCTGACTCTTTTGGCGTAAGAAACCGGGATATTCCGACGGCCTTCATTAACCAAAACCACTCCGGCAATCACTAAAAGCGCTATGCCGAAAAAAAGCAGATATGAAGGGATTTTGGAAGGATCCCAAGTTAAAAACATCTGCCTGATGCTATTCGGAAAATCGGCGATAATGCCGGCGAAAATCAGCAAAGACACCCCGTTACCGATTCCTTTTTCCGAAATAAGTTCTCCCAGCCACATTAAAAAAACACTGCCAGCTGTCGCAGCCAGCACTGAAGTCAAAACCACATCAAGAGAAAGGGAGCTGATTATTTGCTGGCGCTGGAAAAGGCCCAGCATGGCGTAGCTTTGAAGCGCGGCCAAAGGCACGGTTAACAATCTGCCGTATTGGTTAAACTTCTCCCGGCCCGATTCCCCTTCTTCTTTATACATTTTTTCCAGTTGGGGAAAGATCATTGTTAAAAGCTGCAGAATAATGGTGGCCGTAATATAAGGACCCAATCCCATCATAACGATTGAAAGGTTGTCCATGGCGCCGCCGCTGAATAAATTTAAAAGGCCGAAAACCTGGTTGCTGGCGAAAAAATCCCTCAGTTTCTCGGTATCAATTCCCGGAATGGGAATATTGGCCATTATTCTGAAAACGGCAAAAACTCCTAAAACAAAGAGAATTTTAATTCTTAAGTCCTTAATTTTGAAAATTTGGATAATTTTATCTAACCAGTTCATAATGAAATTTTTCCGCCGGCTTTCTCGATTTTTTCTTTCGCGGATTTGGAAACGCCGCACCCCTCAAAAATCAAGGGTTTTTTTATTTCTCCGTCTCCTAAAATCTTGACTTTGGGGATATCTCCTTTTATTTTACTAATAATTCTTTTTTCCAACAATGTTTTAGGGGTAATTTTTTCTTCATCCTTAAAATTCTTCTCCAAGACGTCCAAATTCAAAACCACCGATTTTTGAATTCTGATTTTCGATCTTTGCCGGTGGCCTCTTAATTTCGGATATCTTTTGATTAAATCGCGGATCAGCGGCTTCAAATTCAAACTCTCTCTGGCTTTTTGGCCTTTCGTGCCCCGGCCGGAATAAGTGCCTTTCTTTCCGCCCCGGCCGACGATTCTCTTTTTCCTCGGTTTATGAATTGGCTTTAACTGGTGCAGTTGCATGGCTTTCTTTAATTTTTAATTTTTTGATGGCGCTGATGGTCGCCAAAGCGTTGTTTAATTTATTGCCGGTTCGGCCCAGCACTTTTGAGGAAATATTCTTTATTCCGGCCAAATTGCAGATGACTCTTACCGTCCCGCCGGCCACTAAACCTCTTCCTTTTCTTTGGGGTTTCAAAAGGATTTCCGCCGCTCCGAACTTTGAGGAAACTTCATAAGGAATCGTGTCATTAATAATGGGAACTTCAATTAAGTTTTTCTTGGCAAATCGGGTGGCTTTTTCCACCGCCTGGGCCACATCAAGACCTTTGGCAACGCCGACTCCGACTTTTGCCTTTTTATTTCCAATGATAACTACGGCCCGGAATCTCAATCTTCTGCCGCCGGCTGATACCTTGACCACCCGCGCCAAATCCAAAAGCTTTGACTCAAATTCGTCTTTGGGCCTTTCCTCTTTGAATTCTCTAATTTTTTTAAATCTTCCCAACATTTGTTTAAAAATCTAAAAATTTAATCCTCCTTCTCTTGCTCCGTCGGCCAAAGTTTTGATTCTGCCATGGTATTTATAACCTCCCCTGTCAAAAACCACTTTTTCAATTTTCAGTTCTTTGGCTTTTTTTGCAATCAACTTTCCGACGTCGCTGGCCGCCGCCGATTTCGTCTTTTTTCCCTTAATGTTTAAATCATTGGCGCAGGCCAAGGTTTTTCCCTTGTCATCATCAATCAATTGGGCGTAAATATGGGACCCGGAACGGAAAGCGTAAAGTCGCGGCCTGAGCGCCGTTCCTGAAATCCTGGCCCTGATTCTTTTGTGGCGTCTGTTTCTTTTTTCTTGTTTTATCAGCATGTTTTTAGGCGGCGCCGGTTGTGGTTCCGACTACTTTTTTACCAACCTTTTTCCTGACCACTTCTCCCAAATATCTTATTCCTTTTCCTTTATAGGGTTCGGGAGGTTTAACCTTTCTTATATTTGCGGCTATCTGACCGACCAATTCCTTATCTGTTCCTGAAACGGTAATCAGAGTGTTCTTTTCCACCGCAATTTTTACCTGGGGAGAAATTTTCATTTTTACCTGATGGGAAAACCCGACATTCAAAACTAAGGTATCTCCCTGTACTTCCGACTTGTATCCCACTCCCTGAATTTCCAATTTTTTCTCAAAACCGACTGTCACTCCCTTAATCATATTATTAATAATAGCAGCTGAAAGCCCCCAAAGCGATTTATTCTCTTTGGTTTCTTCGCCCCGGAGGGAAAGCGAAATTATACCCTCTTTTATTTCAATCTTAATTTCGGGCCGAATTTCTCTTGAGAGTTCGCCCTTGGGACCCAAAACCTGAATCTTATTGCCATCAATTTTCACTTCCACTCCAGTCGGTATTGGAATTGGTTTTTTGCCTATTCTTGACATGTGTTTTTTATGAAATAAAAATTTACCAAACTTCGCAAATTATTTCTCCTCCTAATTTTTGCTTTCTGGCCTCTTGGTCCGTCATCAAGCCTTTGGGAGTTGAAACAATCGCCAGGCCGTAGCCTCCCTTAACTCTTTTTATTTCCCGGCAGCCGAGATAAATCTTCTGGCCGGGCTTGGAAATTCTTCTTAATCCTGAAATGGCCGGTATTTTATCTTTATATTTCAAAGTAATTTCAATGGTTTTTTTCACCTTGCGTCCTTTTTTTTCAACTCCGTCAATAAAATCGTGTTTCGCCAAGATTTTGGCGATTTCATAATTCAGGTTGGAAAACGGAATTTCAACTGTTGTTTTTTCAACAGCCTGGCCGTTTTTTATTCTATTTAACATGTCGGAGATGATATCAAGCATGATTTTAATTTTACCAGGATGATTTTTTTACCCCAGGTATCAGGCCTTCATTGGCCATTTCCCTGAAACAAATTCGGCATAATCCGAATTGCCGCATATAGGCTCTTTTCCGGCCGCACTTAAAACAGCGTCGGACGATACGGCTCGTATATTTCGGTTTTCTTCTGGATTTTGCTTTTTGTGATTCAGTAGCCATATTAGATTAATCGGCTGGTTTTATCGGAAATCCCAATAATTTTAATAATTCCAAACCTTCTTCCTGTTTCTTGGCCGTCGTGACCACGGTTACTTCTAATCCAAAAATATTCTTTGCTTTTTCCGGTAAAATCTCGGGGAAAACAATGTGCTCTCTGACGGCAACGTTCAAGTTTCCGTTTCTGTCCATGGATTTCCGTTCAATTCCTTTAAAATCGCGGGTTCGCGGCAAAACCAAATGAATCAATCTTTCTAAAAAATCTACCATCTTTTTTCCTCGAAGAGTCACTTTGGCGCCGAGGGCCATACCTTCTCTGATTTTAAAACTGGCAATGGATTTTTTGGAAAGAGTTTTTACCGCTCTTTGGCCGCAAATCAAAGTAAGTTCGGCCGCAATAAACTCGGCAATTTTTTTCTGCTCTTCGACCGCTTTTCCCGCTACCTCTCTCCCGAAACCGGTATTGACCACCACTTTCACGATTTTAGGAACGGCCATTTTGTTTTTGTAGCCGAATTTTTGCATCATCGCCGGAATTACTTCAGTATTGTATTTTTCTATAAGATGAATCATATTAACAACTAAACCTCCTGATTGCATTTTTTACAAATTCTGATTTTGTTTTCTTTTAAAATCTGATGGCCGACCCGGGTCGGCTTGCCGCATTTAGGACAAATCAATTTCGCGGCCGATGCCGAGATATGCCCCGGCATTGATATAATTTGTCCTTTCTCGCCCGATTTTTTCGGTTTTTGATGTTTTTTTCTCAGATTAATTCCTTCAACTAAAATCCGGTGTTCTTTCGGGAATACCTGAAGAATCTTTCCCTTTTTTCCGCGGTCTTTTCCGGACATTATTAAAACTTGGTCGTTTTTTTTCAGTTTCATGGTTAAATCAATTCTTCTGCTAAAGCGGCTATTTTTTCAAAACCTTTCTCCCTGATCTCTCTGGGAACCGGCCCTAAAATCCTGCTTCCTTTGGGTTCCTTGGATTTCCCTTCCAGGATTACCGCTGCGTTTTCATCAAAACAAATATAACTGCCGTCTTTCCGTCTGAAGTTTTGTCTCTGGCGGATAATAACCGCCCTGACAACATCATGCGTTTTTACAATCCTTCTGGGTTCGGCTTCTTTAACCGTCGCCACAATAACATCACCGAGTTGGCCATAGCGCCGGCGCGAACCGACCATAATGTGAAAGCACTGGATAATTCTGGCTCCAGTATTGTCAGCAACGTTTAACATTGTTCTAAGTTGGATCATGCCTTTTTAATTACTTTCCATTTTTTATCTTTTGATATCGGGCTGCATTCTTCAATTATAACCCGGTCGCCAATCTGGTATTCTTCGTTCTCGACGTGGGCTTTGTAGTTTTTGTGGAGCTTGTACCTTCTTTTGTATTTCGGATGCTCTTTCAACCTTTCCACTTTAACCACCACGGTCTTTTGCATTTTATTTGATATGATTTTTCCGGTTAATTGCTTTTTCGCCATGGAATTTAGAAAATTATTTTAACAACGTTAATATTCTTGCGATATCTTTTTTTAAATTGTGAACTTCTTTTACATTTTTGACTTTTCCGGCCGCTAAATCAAAACGAAGCTGTCTTAATTTTTCCCTTTCTTTTTCTAAAATACTCTGAAGTTCCTCTTTGGATTTTTGACGCAATTCGTTTGTTTTCATAAAAAAGATTTATTTCTGGCGCGATATAATTTTTGTTTTTACGGGTATTTTGGCTGAGGCTTTTCTCAGGGCCTCCAGGGAAACATCCTCTTTTAATCCGTCTATCTCAAAAATCAGACGGCCGGGCCTGATGGGATAGGCATAATGGTCCACCCCTCCTTTTCCGCTGCCCATGGGCACCTCAACTCCTTTTGTGGTTATGGGTTTATCGGGAAAAATTCGTATCCATAATTTTCCTCCTTTTTTAAAATATCTGAGAATGGCGCGCCGGGCCGCTTCCAACTGCCGGCCCGTAATCCAACGCGTTCCCAAACTCATTAAAGCGTAAGAACCAAAAGCAATTTTGGTGCCTCGGTAGTCACGGCCTTTTGATTTTCCTCTGTGCCATTTCTGATGTTTTACTTTTTTGGGCATTAATATAGACATGGTGGTAATATATTACTCAAATTTGTCGCCTTTGTAAATCCAAAGTTTTATTCCAACGATGCCGTAAGTGCAAAGAGCTCTCTCTCCGGCATAATCAATGTCGGCTCTTAATGTCTGGCGGGGCATTCTTCCTTTTTTTAACCAAGTGCGTCTGGCAATCTCGGCTCCGTCCAACCGGCCCGCCACTTCGACTCTTACTCCTTTAACTCCTTTTGCAGCCATAACTTTTTCTATAACCTGTTTTAAAACCCGGCGATGGGAAACCCTTTTTTCAATTTGCTGGGCAACCCACTGCGCCGACAAGGCCGCTGAGGTCCAGGGGTCCCTTATTTCCTTGATTTCAATTTTTAACTCTTTCTTAGCGCCGATTTTAAAAACCTCTTTTTCCAATATTTTTTTTAATTCTTCAATGCCGCCTCCGCCCCGACCGATAATCAAACCCGGTCTGGCGCTGGAAATAATAACCGTGATTTTGCCGGGAAACCTTTCGATTTCCGCTTTTTCAACTCCAAGTTTTCCGATTTTATCTTTAATAACTTTTCTGATTTTAAAATCTTCCTCCAGGTATTGGGGTATTTTTTTAATGTTGAACCAGCGGGAATCCCAGTCGCCAATGTCTTTTATTCTAAATGATTTCGGGTGGACTTTGTGAGCCATGGATTATGTATTAAGTATTAAGTATTAGAAGGCTTTTCTTCTGAAAAAACGTCTTATTGTTTTTTCAACTTTCGGCTTAGGCGCTTCTTTTTCCGGTTTAAATTTGGGCGCCGCCTTAACGGGTTTAATTTCTATCGGCGCTTCTTCTGTTTTTTTCTCAATTTCTTTAACAGCCGCTTTTTCTTCCGTTTTTTTAACTCTTTTTGCTTTCTTGGTTTTCTTTTCCAATTCATCAAGTAAAATTGTGATGTGAGAAACTTTTTTCTGTATTTCAGCGGCGGAACCGCGGGCTCGCGGTCTCCATCTTTTAATTTTCGGGCCTTCGTCTACGGTAATTCTTGCTACAAAAAGGTTTAAGGGGTCTAATTGAAAATTGTTCTTGGCGTTAGCCACGGCCTGTTTTAAAAGTTTCAAAACGGGCAGGGATCCTTTTTTAGTCATGAAATTCAAAATGCTCTCGGCTTCAATCACCCTTTTTCCCCTGATTTGCTCAACAACCAACCTGACCTTTCTCGGCGCAATGCGTAAATATTTAAGTTTGGCTGAAACTTTCATGTTTTTTAATTATTTCTTTTCTGTTTTTGGTTTTTCTGCTTCTTTCGGTTTTTCCGTTTCAGTTTTCTCGGCCGCTATTTTCGCAGCTTCCTTTTCTGCCACCTGGGCTTCCAGTTCCCTCTGCATTCTTCCGCCGTGGCGGGAGAACTTGGTCGTCGGCGAGAATTCGCCGAGTTTGTGGCCGACCATGGTGTCCGTTACTCTCACGGTAATGAATTCTTTTCCGTTGTGAACGCCAAAAGCAAAACCAACCATTTCCGGAGTAATAGTACAGGCTCGCCTCCACGTTTTAATGATTTCTTTCCCGCCTGATTTCAATTCGCTTACTTTCTTTAATAATTTTTCGTCCACATAAGGACCTTTTTTTAGTGATCGTGACATGTAATTATCAGTTTACTTTTTCTTTTTAGTTCTTCTTTGAATGATAAACTTATCCGTCCATTTTTTCTTTCTTGTTTTTACTCCAAAAGCATTCTTGCCCCACGGAGTTTTCGGATGTTTCAAACCAATTCCCGTCCGGTCTCTTCCTCCGCCATGGGGGTGGTCAACCGGATTCATGGCGCTGCCGCGGACCGTTGGCCTTATGCCTAAGAGTCGCGACCGGCCGGCTTTTTCTAAATTGATGAATTTGTGTTCCGGAAAAGAAACCTGGCCTATGGAAGCAAAGCACTCGCTGTAAATCTTTCTGATTTCTCCCGAAGGAAAAACCAAATAAGCATATTCGCCCTCTTGGGACGAAACTCGGGCCAAAGTGCCGGCTCCCCTGACCAGTTTGCCTCCTTTCCCCGGCTCAACTTCTATATTATAAACCTGGGTTCCTACCGGAACATTCTTTAATTTCATTCTGTTTCCCGTCTTAATTTCAGCCGCGTCTTGGCAAATTATCGTATCTCCCACCTTCAAACCGTGAGGCAGAATCTGGTATCTTTTTTCTTTATCTTCGTATTCCAAAAGACAAATAAAAGATGTCCTATAAGGATCGTATTCAATGGCAATAACTTTCGCCGGGAGGCCCATTTTTTCTTCACCAAAATCCAAAATCCGGTAAAGTTTTTTTGCTCCGCCGCCCTGATGCCGAACGGTAATCCGGCCGTTATCTCCCCGGCCGGCTCGATCTTTGAATGACAAAAGCAATCTTTTTTCCGGCTCCGTTTTTGTAATTAATCTGTATTGTTCCTTCATATATATTTATCTTGATAATACTTCAATTTTCTGGCCAGCTGCGATTCTGACAATCGCTTTTTTATATCCTGACGTTTTCCCCTCAATTTTTCCCACTCTTCTTTTTTTCTCGGGGATATTGATAATTTTAACCGATACCACGTCAACTCCGAAAATGTTTTCTACGGCTTTTTTTACCTCTATTTTGTTGGCTCGCGGCCAAATTTTGAAGACATACTGATTTTTACCAGAAAGTATGTTTGCCCTTTCCGTAATATGGGGGACTTTAATAACCCTATAAGATTCTTTAAACTTACTTTCCTTTTTGATTTTCGGGAGTTTTGTTTCCTCAGTTTTCTTTTCCGGTTTTTCAGGTTTTCTGGGTTTTTCCGGTTTTTTTTCTTCCTTTTTTGAGGGCTTTTTTCTTTTAAAAATATCTCCTAATTTCATAAAATATGTGTTATTTAATTAAAGTTTCTTTTATTACTTTTACGGAACTTTTGGGTAAAATCAGATATTTAAAAGAAAGCAATTTAAGGCAATTCAATTCTTGGGCCTGAACAACTTCTGTTTTCGGAAGGTTTCCGGCGGCTAAAATTATATTTTGATTTCTTTCGGGCAAAGCAATTAGGGTGCTCTGGTCCTTTGAAGGGAGTTTCTTTAAGACGTCCTGCATTGCTTTTGTTTTAGCTTTTTCCAGTTTCAAATCATCAATTATTATTAATAAATTATTTTTCAGTTTTTGCGACAAAACCATGGAAAGAGCTTTCTTTCTCATTTTTATGTTTATTTTTTTCTTGAAAACCCTTTCTTTTTTCGGTCCCAAAGCCACGCCGCCTCCTCTCCAGATGGGCGACCTAATTGAACCGTGCCGGGCTCGGCCGGTTCCCTTTTGGCGCCAGGGTTTCTTTCCGCCACCCGAAACTTCGCCCCGATCTTTGGTATTAGCCAACACCTTTCTTTGATTTGCCGCCTGAGAAACTGCCACCTGATAAACCAAGTCGGGATTAAGTTTCACGTCAAAAACTTCCTTGGGCAATAAGGTTGTCCCTGTCTCTTCGCCTTTTTGATTGTAAACGGCTGCTTTCATATATATATAATAATAAAGGGGTCAATTAGGAATTGGACATTATCTCCAATAATGTTCCTTTGCTTCCCGGAACCGCTCCTTTTACCAATAATAAATTGCTGTCCGGGTCAACTTTTATTATTTCCATGTTTTTTATCGTCGTTCGCTCTCCGCCCATGCGGCCCGCCATTTTCTTTCCTTTCACCACTCTTTCGGGAAAACTCATGCCTACCGAACCTAAATTTCTAAGTTCGTGTTTCGTTCCGTGGGAAACCGAGGCCCGGCCCTTGAAGTTCCATTTTTTTACCGCTCCCTGAAAGCCTTTTCCTTTATTAATTCCTGAAATTTTTACTTTTTCTCCTTGTTTAAAAATTGAATTTTTGATTTCGTCGCCGATTTTTAAATTCTCGCTGCTTTTAAATTCTTTTAAGAATCTGAATTCTTTCCCTTTTTCCGGTTTTTTTATTTTTTTGATTTTTTTTACAAAACCGATCTGAACGGCCTGATACTTGTCCTTTTCCGCGGTTTTTATCTGCGTGATATAACAAGGTCCCGCTTCAATCAAAGTCACGGGTATCAAATTCCCCTTTTCATCAAAAACCTGGCTCATCTCCATTTTTTTCCCCAGTAAAAATTTCATAAATAATATTTTTTAACGGAATCAACTGAAAACCGGGCAATAACCCGGTTTCAAACCTGTGGCTATTCAAATAAAATTGACATTTTAAATATTTTGCAATTTTATCATAATTTTCTTTTTGACTACATCTTTAATTCGATGTCTACTCCGGCCGGCAGGGTCAAACTCGTTAAGGCGTCAATTACTTTGGGATTGGGACTTAAAATATCAATTAATCTTTTGTGGACTCTCATTTCAAACTGTTCTCGGGCGTCTTTGTGGATAAAAGAAGATCTGTTAACCGTGAATTTTTTCGTCTCGGTAGGCAAAGGAACGGGTCCTAAAATTTCCGCTCCATACCTTAAAGCAACCTCAATAATCTGATGAGCGCAATTGTCAATCACCTTATGGTCGTAAGCCCGCAATTTTATGCGTATTTTGGGCTTAATTTCTTCTTCAACTGCTCCGGCTTCTTTCTTTTTTGGCATCTTAAATGAGCTTTTATTTGAATTTCCTGAATCTTAATTTTTCAAATCTTAAATTTATTTTATTACCTTCGTAACAACTCCGGCTCCTACGGTTTTTCCGCCTTCTCTAATGGCAAATCTTTGTTTTTCTTCCATGGCAATGGGAGCCAGCAGTTTCGCTTTGACATTGACCGTGTCTCCGGGCATCACCATTTCGGTTCCTTCGGGAAGAGTAACATCACCCGTAACATCAGTGGTTCTGACATAAAACTGGGGCTTGTATCCGGTAAAAAATGGTGTGTGGCGGCCGCCTTCTTCTTTAGTTAAGACATAAATCTCGGCTTCAAATTCAGTATGAGGAGTTATGGACCCCGGTTTTGCCAAAACCTGGCCTCTTTCCACGTCTTCTTTTTTGGAACCTCTGAGCAAAATTCCGACATTATCGCCGGCCATTCCTTCATCCAACATTTTGTTAAACATTTCAATGCTGACGGCAACTGTTTTAGTTGTAGGTTTAATTCCCACCAATTCCACTTCTTCGTTCGGTTTTACCGTTCCCCTTTCAATTCTTCCCGTGGCAACGGTGCCTCTGCCTTCGATTGAGAATACGTCTTCAATCGCCATTAAGAAAGGTTTTTCTGTTTCTCTTTTCGGCTCAGGAATGTATTCGTCAATGGCTTTAATTAATTCCACGATTGGCTTCGCTTTTTCATCGTCAGCCGATGTGGCTTCCAACGCTTTCAGAGCGGAACCTCTGATAATGGGAGTCTGGTCGCCGGGAAACTCATATTTCTTTAAAAGTTCTCTGACTTCCGATTCCACCAAATTAATAATTTCCGGGTCATCAACCGCATCGCATTTATTCAAAAAAACAATTAAGGAGGGCAAGCCTACCTGTTTTGCCAAAAGTATATGCTCTCTTGTTTGAGGCATGGGGCCATCGGGAGCTGAAACAACCAGAATTCCTCCATCCATTTGAGCGGCTCCGGTAATCATATTTTTCACGTAGTCAGCATGGCCGGGACAGTCAATCCAGGCATAGTGCCGTTTGTCAGTTTCAAACTCAACGTGGCTGACGTTAATCGTCAGGCCTCGGGCTTTTTCTTCGGGCGCCGCGTTTAAATCGTCAACGCCTTTGGCTGATGCCTTGCGGCCCAAAAGCTGCGACACTTTAAGAACGGCTGCCGTAACGGTGGTTTTACCATGGGCCACGTGGCCGATGGAACCGATATTTAAGTGGGGTTTACCCCTAACAAATTTTTCTTTTTCTGCCATATTTTTACTTTTATTTTATTTTATTATTAATAATTTACTTTTTAACCTTTTTTTGACGATATATTAATTTTATTCATATTCCTTAAAAAGTCAAGGAGCCGCCTGTGAATTACTTGCGCTTTCCTTCAACTATTTCCTGGCTGACACTCTGGGGCACTTCTTCGTAGTTGCTAAATTCCATTGTAAATATTCCTCTTCCTTCAGTCAAGCTCCGGACCGAAGTGGCATAACCGAACATTTCGGCTAAAGGTACTTTAGCATCAATTACCTTCATTTGCAACCTGTCTTTGGTTTCCTCAATTCTTCCCCTGCGGGACGAAAGGTCGCCGATAACTTCTCCGAAAAATTCTTCCGGCACCACCACTTCCAGTTTCATTATCGGTTCCAAAATAATGGGTTTCGCCTTTTTGACGGCGGATTGAAGAGCCATGCTCCCGGCAATCTTAAAAGCCATTTCCGACGAATCAACTTCATGGAAAGAACCGTCGTAAAGCGTAACGGAAATATCCACCAGAGGATAGCCCGCCACCACGCCTTTATCCAACGCCTCTTTCACTCCTTTTTCCACGGCCGGAATAAATTCCTGAGGAATCGTTCCGCCTTTGATTTCATTGATAAACTCAAATCCTTTTCCTTTTTCTTTGGGTTCAATCTTCAGCCAAACGTGGCCGTATTGTCCCCGGCCTCCCGACTGTCTGATGTATTTTCCTTCGGCTTCGGATTCTTCTTTAATAGTTTCCTTGTAAGCCACCTGGGGCCGGCCGACGTTTCCTTCAAAACTAAATTCTCTTTTCATCCGGTCCGTAATGATTTCCAGATGCAATTCTCCCATGCCGGAAATAATGGTTTCGCCGGTTTCCATATCGCTTTTGATTTTAAAAGTCGGGTCTTCTTCAGCCAGTTTTTTAAGGGCGGTACCCATTTTTTCCTGGTCAGCTTTGGTTTTAGGTTCAATTTTAATTGAAATTACGGGTTCGGGGAATATTATTTTCTCCAAAATTATGGGATTATTCTCATCGCATAAAGTATTGCCGGTGGAAGTGTTTTTCAAGCCGACGGTGGCTAAAATGTCTCCGGCAAACGCTTCTTCCAGTTCCTGCCTTTCATCGGCATGCATCCTCAGTATCCTACCGATTCTTTCTTTTTCTCCGGTAACCGAATTTAAAACATAGGAACCTCTTTTTAAACAACCGGAATAAACGCGGAAAAAAGTCAAAGTTCCGACATAAGGGTCGGTCATAATTTTAAAAGCCAGGGCTGAAAACGGTTCCGAATCCTCAGGCTTTCTTTCAATTTCCTGGCCCGTTTTGGGGTCGGTGCCTTTTATCGGAGGCAATTCAATGGGATTGGGCAAATAATAAATTATGGCGTCAATCAGCGGCTGAACTCCGATTCTTTTAAAAAGAGACCCGAATAAAATAGGAAATAGATTGCAGGAAATTACGGCTTTCCTCAGTCCTTTTCTCAGTTCCTCGGCTGATAATTCCTCTCCGCCGAGATATTTTTCCAAAAGGCCGTGGTCCTCGGCGGCAATTTTTTCCATTATCTTTTTTCTCCATTTCTGGGCCTCTTCTTTCATATCTTCCGGAATTTCTTCTTCTTTAATAATCTCTCCTTCCGTTCCTTCAAACTTAAAGGCTTTCATTTTCAGCAAATCAATGACGCCGGAAAACTGGCCTTCCTTTCCGATCGGCAGCTGAATGGGAATGGCGTTGGGCGTCAATCTTTTCCAAATGGAATCCAGATTTATTTCCAAATCCGCGCCCACCTTATCCATTTTATTAATAAAACAGATTCGAGGAACTTTAAACTGGTCAGCCTGATGCCAAACAGTTTCTGATTGCGACTGCACTCCGGCTCCGCCGTCAAAAACAACCACCGCGCCGTCAAGCACTCTGAGAGATCTCTGGACTTCGGCGGTAAAATCAATATGGCCGGGAGTGTCAATAATATTTATCTGATAATCACCTTCTTCGGTTTTCCAATAACAGGTCGTGGCGGCAGCCATGATAGTCATGGCTCTTTCCTGGGACTGAACCATCCAATCCAAAGGCGTGGTCCCCTTTTCCAGGGTTCCGATTTTATGGACTTTGCCCGTGTGATACAAAATGCAGGTACTGGTTGTAGTTTTACCTGCAGAGATGTGGGCAATAATGCCTATGTCGCGAGTGTGTTCAGCCGGATATTGTCTTGGCATAAAATATAATTTTTACCACGAAAAGTGCGCGAAAGCCCGGTTGGCTTCAGCCATTCTGTGCGTATCTTCTTTTTTCTTTACCGCCGATCCTTCGTTTTTGAAAGCCATAATTAATTCTTCCGCCAATTTTTCCCGCATCGGTTTTCCTTTTTTTGATTTGGCGGCCTTGATTATCCAGCGAAAAGCCAAAGTCAGCCCCCTGTCGGCAGTTACTTCTTTCGGAACCTGATAAGTGGCGCCTCCCACTCTTTTGGGTTTTACTTCCAGCAAGGGTGTGGCGTTTTTCAGCGCTCCCTGAAAAACTTCCAGGGGTTCTTTCTGGGTTTTGGTTTTTATAATATCAAAAGCATTATAGACGATTTTTCTGGCTACGGTCTTTTTTCCCCTTCTCATCACGTGATTAATCAATTTAGCAACAATTAAGTTATTATAAACGGGATCGGATGAGGTGATTATTCTTCTTTTTTTCTTAAATTTTGCCATGCATTTATTGTTTTGGTCTTTTGGCGCCGTATTTGCTTCTCTCCTGTTTTCTGCCTTCCACTCCTACGGTATCCAAAATTCCCCTGATAATGTGATATCTTACCCCGGGCAAATCTTTGACCCGGCCGCCTCTGATTAAAACCACCGAGTGCTCCTGCAAATTGTGGCCTTCGCCGGGGATATAAGCGGTAACTTCCATGCCGTTGGTCAGGCGAACCCGGGCCACTTTTCTTAAAGCGGAATTCGGTTTCTTGGGAGTAACGGTAAAAACTTTCAAACAAACGCCTCTTTTAAAAGGAGAAGGATAATCTGCGGGCCTGTTTTTTTTAACATTAAAACCGAAAGTCAGGGCCGGAGTTTTGTGGGTTCTTTTCCGCTTTTTTCTTCCTTTTTTTATTAATTGATGAATGGTCGGCATGTTTCTTACTTCCGATTAAAAAGAATTAAGCGCTGAGCGCTCAAATTGTAATTTAACAAAGAAATTAATTTATGTCAAATAGAAGGAATGGAACCGCAGATCAGATAAAAAAGCCAATTAGCTCCCAGAAACACCAAATTCAATCCGCCCCAAAAAATAAAAATAATTAAAATGAAAAGGCCGTATTGCCGCAGGAAATTTTTAACTTTAAAAAATTTCTCTCCCAGAAAACTGAAAAGAATGTGGGAACCGTCAAAGGGCGGAATGGGAATTAAATTAAAAATGCCCCAGGCAAAATTGTAAATAACGATTATAGCAAAAAGAGTCAGAAGATTTTCCGGCAAATGAATAAATCTGATGATCAATCCGAAAAAAAGCGCCACTAAAAAATTCACTGCCGGACCCGCTATGGAAACTTTCAAACTTCCCCATTTCCGGTCGCGGAAATTATAGGGATTCACCGGCACCGGCTTGGCCCAGCCGATTATCGGGCCTCGTCCCTGGGTGATGATAAGCAAAATTAAAGGCAAAATAATTGTGCCGAAAACATCTATATGTTTTACAGGGTTCAAACTCAATCGGCCTTCGTTTTTTGCCGTCGGGTCGCCAAGATGATAAGCCATGCTGCCGTGAGCAATTTCGTGGATGGCGATGGAAAAAAATAGAATTATTAAAGTGAATATTGTAATTGCCATTTTCTTATGATATCATATTTCCATATGGCTAAACAATGCGCACTTTGCGGAAAATCATCAACCTTGGTCTGGGTTCTGAAAAAACTGAGAGGAAAATATAATCCGACTGTCAAAAAAAGACAATACCCCAATTTACAATGGGTAAAATTGCCTTCGGGAAAAAGAGTTTTGGCTTGCACCAAGTGCATCAAAACACTGGCAAAAAGAAAGTAATTTTGCGGGGTGTAGTATACCGGTAGTACGCTACCTTGGGGTGGTAGTAAACCGGGTTCAATTCCCGGCACCCCGACCAATCAAAAAATCCCGCTACTGGCGGGATTTTTTGATGGCCCCGTTCCCCCTAGAAATTTATCGGAAAAAATTCCAGGTGGGAATCTAAGTCCTGACCCAAGGGTCAGGAACATGTCCGATTCCCTAAAAGAACTTTTGTACCAGATTTAACTAGAAGGAGCAGAGCCACTTTTATTATACCACAAAAAGGGCTGTCAAATACTTAAATGCCCAAAACCTTAACTATCTGTTTAATAAGAGAAACCACCACGGGCGGGGGCAACAAACTGTAACTTGGCTTCTTTTCATCGTCTGGAACAACCCAGAGTTTTTCCAGAACTTTGATTTTTTTGTTCTTTTCATCCCGTTGATAGTAGTATTCCGGCGTGATTTCATAATCATCAAGATTGCTCTTGGCTAAGGATTGGGGCACGGAATTTCTTAAAAATACCTTGGAAATCCCGTGAAGATAAAATGCCTGCTCTATTAATTTTTCATCTCTTTTCAGCCTTTCTTTTATCGGCTTAATCCCCTTTTCATCGCCTTCTTTTCTTACCATCCTCACTGCTTGGCAGCGGGGGTTATCGCATAATAAATAAAATTCTTTTTTATCATTGTCGTAGCCGATTTTGGAAGTGGGCAATAATTTCAAATTTCTTGATGTCTGGCAAAGCGGACAAATCATCCGGTATTTTATTCTTTCATCAATCACCCGCTCCGGTACGTTGATTAAAATAAAAATGTCGGGGTCATCACGATAGCCGATCAGGTCGCGGAAAAAAAGAGTGAAGTTTATCTGGTCCAAATCGCGCGGGAAGCCGTCAATAAACAGCGTCTTCTTTTTTCTTTCGGCGATTTCTCTTTTGACCAGCACTAAAATCAGTTCTGTCGGCAATAAAGTTTTCGTGCTGCGGCTTTCAAGGGCTTTGATTAATTCTTTAATCTGGTACCAGCCGCGGTAATTTTTATCCAAAAATTCAATCAGTTCTTTCCTTTTGTTTTTATCTTTTAATTCCTTGTCAACTTTCCTGATCATATCCCCTATTGAAAAATGCTCGATTGATTTCGGATCAACAATCTCGGCAAACATCTTGGAATAAGTTCCCTTGCCCGAGTTTTTCTTTCCCATCAAATAAGCGACGAAAGTATTCCCTTTTTTAAAGTAATCTCTCAGTTTCTTGATTTCCTGGCCCGTTTTCAATTGAAAATACTCTTCCCTTTCTCTGGGATTATTCAAGTCAAATCTTTTCTTAATTCCCTGGATTTTGGTTTTAAATATTGGAAATTTCATATTGCTTGCCGTCAGAAATTATCTTTACGTCTCCGAGCAAATCCGTTCTTAAAATATCTATACCATACTTGTTTAATGTTTCCAAGACTTCCTGGTGCGGATGGCCGTATTGGTTGTCTTTTCCAACGGAAATCACGGCGCTTTTAGGAGAAACTTTCTCAACGAATCCTTCATCGGTTGAACTTTTGCTTCCGTGGTGGCTGACTTTCAAAACATCCGAATCAATGTTGCTCCCCTCTGCCAGGATTTTCTTTTCGTCCGATTTAAGAATATCTCCGGTAAATAAAAAAGAATTTTCTCCGAAAACCAATCTGGCAACGATAGAACTGCTGTTGACGTTTTTCATCTTCTGGCCTTCAAGATTTTCCAAAGGATGCAAAATTTCAATAAAACCGTAATTTTCAGCGGCATCTTTTCCTGAAAAAATGATTTTAAGGCCGGCTCTGGCGATTTTTATCTCGGCGCCTTCTTTTTCCTTTTCTTCACTGATTAATTTCTGCCATTCTTCAAACTCCGCCGTGTCTTTTAAAACGCCTGTCCAGAGAATGTTTTCAACTTGGTATTTTTTTAAAACTTCAAGAAATCCCGCCATATGGTCAGTTTCCGGATGAGTTAAAATAATCAAATCAATCGTCCGGTCCCAAAAGGGCATTTCTTCGGCTAATTTCTCCAAGATCCTGGGACCGGGTCCGGCGTCAATCAGAATCTGCTGCTTTTGGGGCGTTTCAATAAAAATAGCATCTCCCTGCCCGACATCAAAGAAATTAACTTCCAGAACCTGGGACGGCTTTAAATTAAAAACCGCCAGCCAGACAAAAACATTCAATAAGAATAAGGTGGCTAAAATCCCGAAAACGAATTTTTTATTTTGAGCTAACATTCACTTACTCTATCAAAAATTTACCTGATAAAAAAGCAAAGCGCCCCCCTTTCGGGGGGCGCGACTTAAAGACTTTTAAAAATCTTTAGAGTATTATGCTTTTCCCATTATTCTGAACATCTTGGTGCCGCATTTGGGACAAGTGCCAGTCATCGCCCTTCTCTTTACACCGCCTTTTCCTTTCATGGCGACTTCTTTGGGATTTGATATTTCTCTTTTTGCTTTACATTTAACGCAATATCCTTCCATAGTCGTATAATTTAAATATTTTTAAAAAAATAATTGTTAGTGCCGACCTTTGAGGTTTTACACATCTTATTTTACCTTAATTTAGATTAATTTAAGCACAAATTTAAGTCAAGCCCCTTAAAATTATTCCCTCGTTTCGCAAGCGTCAAAGAATTTTGCGATTTCCTTTTTAATTTCCGCTAAAAATTCTTTAGAACAAGGTTTTATTTCCTCAAAATCGGGATTTATTGTTTTTTCCGGCCTGAAATTCTGTAAAAAATATCTTTTCGCCGGTTTTATGTCTCGGGCGATCTGAATAATATCTTCTTTAGTGTGAACAGTCGGCACGACGGTTGTCCTGAATTCGTAATCAATGCCGGATTTTTTAATTATCTCAATACTTTTTTTTATTTTTTTTAAATCTGTTTTTATTCCCGTCGCTTCATCATATTTTGAAAATGTCAGAGGCGCCTTGATATCCATAGCCACATAGTCAATTAATTTCTCGTCTATTAATTTCTTCAGCATTTCAGGATGAGAACCATTGGTATCAAGTTTTACCAGGTATCCTGAATCTTTTATTTTTTCAATAAACTGCGGCAGGTCTTCATGAATGGTCGGTTCGCCCCCGCAAATAACAACTCCTTCAATCAGCCCTTTTCTTTCTTTTAAAAACTGGAAGAAATCTTTTTTGGGAATCCGGGGCTGAAATTTTATTTTCTCCGGCAAAACCAATTCCGGCGAATAACAAAAGGGGCAGCGGAAATTACAGCCGATAAGAAAAATTGTGGCCGCAAGGCGGCCCGGAAAATCAATGAAAGTTGTTTTTTGAAAACCTCCGATCTCTATCATTTTAAATTAAGAGCGGCCGGTATTTTGAATTCCTTTCTTTGCTTGAACTCTTCCTGCTTTCCTTCGTTCCATTGCTGAATCGGCCGCAGGTATCCCACGATTCTTGAATAAACCTCACAGGGCTGCTTGATCGTACATTGAGGACAGAAAAAATGTTCGCCGGATAAGTAGCCGTGGCTGGGACAAATTGAAAAAGTGGGGGTGAAAGTAATGTAAGGCAAGCGGAAATTTTCAAAAATCTTTTTAATCGCATTTTTTACCGTCTGAATGTCGGAAATTTTTTCTCCCAAGAATAAATGCAGCACCGTTCCGCCGTTGTACTTGCACTGAATATCGTCTTGAAGTTTCAGGGCTTCAAAAATGTCATTGGTATAATTTACCGGCAACTGGGAACTATTGGTGTAATAAGGAACTTTTTGGGTGCCGGCACAAATTATGTCAGGATATTTTTCCCTGTCTTTCAGGGCCAGCCGGAAAGCCGTTGATTCCGCCGGCGTAGCTTCCAGGTTATATATGTTGCTTGTCTCTTCCTGGTATTTGATCAATATTTCCCTCATAAAATCCAGTATTTCTAAAGCAAACTTCTTTCCCCTTTTTGTGGCAATGTTTTCTCCCAGAAAGTTCAAAACAGCTTCATTCATGCCTACCAGGCCTATGGTGGCGAAATGATTGGCGTAATAACCGCCCCGCGCCTTCTTAATATCCCCTAAATAGAAGCGGGAATAAGGATAAAGGCCTTTGGAAATGAAGTTTTCAATCGTCTTTCTCTTAATTTCCAGGCTCTCTTTGGATAAATCCATCATTTTCCTCAAATTATTAAAGAATTCCTTCTTGGTCTTGGAAAGGTATCCGATTCTCGGCATATTTATGGTGACAACCCCGATGCTGCCCGTCTTGCTTCCGGCTCCGAACAATCCTCCGCCGCCCCGGTTATAGAGATTATTTAATTCTAAGCGCAACCGGCAGCACATACTTCTCACATCAGAGGGATCCATATCGGAGTTAATATAATTGGCGAAATAATTTGTGCCGTATTTTGCCGAGGCCTCAAAAATATTATCAAAAGCCGGATCGTCCCAGGAAAAATCTTTCGTGATGTTTATGGTCGGAATCGGAAAATGAAAAGGTCGTCCCGACTTGTCTCCTTCCAACATAGTTTCATAAAGAGCCCTGTCAAATATTTTCATTTCTTCCTGGAATTCTCCGTAAGTTTCTTTTTGCGGTTTACCTCCGATGATGATCGGCTGTTTGGCAAAAGCTGAAGAAGGTTTTAAATCCAAGGTGATGTTGCTGAAGGGACACTGGAAACCTACGCGCGTCGGCACGGCCATGTTAAATAAAAATTCCTGAAGCGCCTGTTTTACCTGCTGATAATTTAAATTATCGTAGCGGATAAAGGGAGCCAGCAGCGTATCAAAATTTGAAAAAGCGACGGCGCCCGCAGTTTCGCCCTGCAGGGTGTAAAGAAAATTAACCGCCTGTCCCAAAATTGCTCTGAGATGTTTCGCCGGTTTCGTTTCAACTTTTCCCGCCACGCCGCCGAAACCTTTAATTAATAAATCATAAAGGTCCCAACCCGCGCAGTAAGGACCTAAGGTATCCAAATTATGTAAATGGAAATCTCCGCTTTCGTTGGCATCCCTGATTTCTTTTGGATAAATTTTATTCAGCCAGTATTTTTTTATAATGTAAGAAACCGAGTAGTGATTTAATCCCTGCAGGGAAAAAGCCATGTTGGCGTTTTCCTGCACTTCCCAATCAAGTTTTTCCAGATACTGGTCCATTCTTTCCACCGATTCCTCGCTGATGGCCTCGGCTTCCCTGATTCTTCTTCTTTGTTCACGATACAAAATGTACGCCTTGGCTGTTTCAACAAAATCTTCCAGAATAAGAACCTCTTCCACGATATCCTGGATCTGTTCCACGTTGGGAATCTCGTCTTTTTTGAATCTCCGGTTGAGAATTTGCACCACTCTTTCGGAAAGTCGTCTGGAATGCACTCCGTCGCCCTGTCCGCTGGCGGTGAGGGCCTTGAAAATGGCATTGGTGATTTTGGTTTGGTCAAAATCAACAATTGTTCCGTCTCTTTTTTCAATTTTTGTGATTTTATTAGTATCCATGGATAAAAAAACAACAAAGGTTATTTCATCTTACCCTCTAAAAAAAGAAGGGTCAAACTTTGTCAAACCCTTATTAAAAAACGGGCTTATCCACAGCCCGTTTTTTTATCTTTTTTCATTTTACAAATAAATTGCAAAGACAATGGCCGTTTTTTTCTATTTCTTCTTTGTGCCAATAACAGGGACAGATTTTTAATTTGTCTTCCTCGGGATTCCCGACGATTCGCCGGCAGGGACAAATTCTTTTGCCGTATTTCTTTTCGTTTTCCAGCAAACCCTTGATGATTCTTTTTACTATTTCGTTGTCGGGATTCAGGTGAAAATTATTTTCTGCCGCATAGTCAGTATATTCTTTAATTATTTTTTTAATAGTCTCTTCTTCTGAATTGTTTTCTTCTTTTAATAAACCTTCCAGCCACTCTTTGATTATCGGTTCGGGCCTGACTCCCACGAAGCCGCTGATTGCTTTTCCTTTTTTAAAAAAAATTACGGTGGGAATTTGTTCTATGGCTAGCTTTTGGGCTGCCAAAGAAGCTTTATCAAGATTTGCTTTGGCAAAAATAATTTTTCCCTTAAAATCTTCGGATAGTTTTTCCAGAATCGGAGAAAGCACGGAACAGGGATTGCACCATTCGGCAAAAAAATCGACCAATACCGGAATATTGGCGTTTTCAACGGTGACGCTGAAATTTTCGTCCGTTAATTCAATCATTTTATTTATTTTTTTATTTTTCTATTTTTCTATCGCTCCGTAGGGACAGAGATTTTCTCCTTCGCACTCTTCAAGTTTTTTTTGATTTATTACTTTCGCCTTGCCGTCTTTTTCCATTTCCATTCCTCCCGGACAATTCGCAACGCAAAGGCCGCAGCCGATGCATTTAGTTTTATTGACTTTATACATATATATAATTACTTGAACTAAATATTAATATTTAAAATTTCCTCGTAGGATTTTCCCAGGCAGTCATTGATTTTCTTTTCAATCAAATCAATTTCTCTGTCGCCGTCAATGTTTTTTCCCAGTATCATTGCCTGGCTGCCGTTCCTGAAAGAAAGAGTGATTTTTTCGTCCACTCTCTCGCTTTTTTCAAGAGTGCATTGCTCCGGCGAGAATTTTTCAATTTCTTCTCCCGACTCCAGCCAGGGCATTTTATCCCATTTTAGATTTTTACTTTCTGTAATTTTCACAAAAAATCTTGTTTTTATCCTTTTTATTCTCTCTTTATGTTAATTTTAGTTATAAAAAAATTTCTGTCAAGGTGTTTTTAAAAAATATTTTGTTTTTTGGTCCGTTTTGAGTTTTCCACAATTGACATAGTATGATGAAGACCTATTATGAATTAATACCTGATGAAAACTGAAACTTTAGTTGCCCAGAAAGTAAAAATATTGCACGACGATCTTACAAAAAAAGAAAAATTTTTAATTGAGGAGCAAAAAAAATCAGACAGCTCCTTTTTTGTTGAGAAAAATTTTCAGAAAGAAGTTTTTTCCGACCTGGAAGACTGTCATAAGTTATGGCAGGAATTTTCTCCGCAGAAAACTATTTTTGACACCTGGGAATTCCGTCTGGCTTTTTACAATGCTTATCAGGATCAGCCTCATTTCGTCCTGCTTAAAAATGGAAATCGGAAATTGGGCCTCCTGCCTCTGTGGTACGAAAAAAGCAAAAAGAAATATTTTTGGTTTGGCAGCTGGTGGCAGGAAGAAACGGAATTTTTTGTAAAAGATTCTTCCCTGATACCCGCTTTGCTGGCCGCAGCGCCCTCGCCGATGCATCTTAATGCAATTACCAAAGAAAGCGTTCTGCCTTTTAAGGATAAATTTAATTTTGAAAGAGACGACTCAAAATATGTTTTAAATTTGGAGAACCTTAAAACGCACGAAGATTATCTGATGACTCTGAAAAAAAATCGGAGGCATGACCTGAGAAAAGACCGGAGAAGAATTGAAAAACAAAATCCGGAAATTCTCATAAATAATTTTTCCGATTTCAATAATTTGGTTGATATCTGCAAAAAACGATTTGCCAAAAAAGGAGAAAGTACAGATTGGGACAAACAGAGAATAATGGCTTTTGAAGAAGTGTTAAGATTGGGAAATAAATCTTATGAAACCCGAATGGTTACGGTAAAAATAGGAGACCGGATTGCCGGCGTTGATTTGAACGGCCTTTACAATAAAACTTATTTCACGCTCAAGTGCGGTTATGATGTGGACAACTTTCCCGGCATCGGAAACTTTATGAATCTTTTTGAAATTGATGATGCCATAAAATTAGGGATGAAAAAAATTGATTTTCTGCAAAACAACTACGGCTGGAAGTCGCAGTATTTCCAATCCATTCCCCTTTTCAAATATAATAAATCCTAAAATTCACAGAAAAACAGCCCCGCTGCAAGCGGGGCTGTTTTTTGATATTAAAAAACGTCTTACTTTTTTGCTTTTGCGCCTTTTTGCTTCCTTATATATTCTAGGGTCTCGCTGGTATTTTTGAAAAATTTAACGTCTTTTCTGCCGGAAGCGACTAATAGGAAACCCAGCACGACTCTGATTAAAGTATTCGCTCCCACAACAAAGAGGTGGGAATGCAGGAAGGCTGCGGCCATTTTGGAATAAATTCTTCTGGCGTCGGGCTCCACCCTTTTCGCCTCCGAACATTCTATGATGACATTGGCGGTATCAAAAACTTTGTAGATTTCCGGGAACTTTTTTAAATATGTTATGGCTTTCGCATCAAACTCTTCGGCATCTTCTTTCGCGTGAACCCCTTTTACCACAATGTAAATCAGGTTTTCCTTAACGTTCACCTGATAGGTTAAATTTTTCCCCTCGTAGTAAAAGTCCTTATGTTTTAATTCTTCTGGTTCCATAAATTTATTTTCTTTCGTATTTGGGCCGAATTATAAAAACTTTGTTTTGACTCGCTTTCAGTGTTTTAGTTAAATGCTTTTCCAGTTTGACGCCGTCAAATTTCTTGCAGGAAAAAACGTCAAAACAGAATTCCCTCTCTTTGCTAAAAGTATGAACTGAAATATGTGAGTAATCAATAATGCAGAAAGCGGACAGTCCCGGATTGTGCTTGCCTCCTTCTATGACTACGGGGCCGTACAAGATATTCATTTTAATAACCTTGCTCACGCTTATAATCAATCTTTCCAGAAAATTTTTATCATTTAAATATTTCTTATCTACTTTGATAAAATCCAAAATCAAATGATATCTTTTGGTCGGAGTTTTATTAATCATATGCTTTATCTATTCTACCACAAAATTCAAGTTTTGCTTGAATTTCCAGGAGGCTCCACAAGATAAGGGAATCAAAA
>Ga0154691_103_pt5 | contig 24116 bp, 26 predicted proteins | sample Rifle2008BG13ft_FD_116120 | JGI IMG/M metagenome (GOLD analysis project Ga0154691, IMG submission 116120) | Candidatus Nealsonbacteria bacterium RBG_13_42_11 | reverse complement strand
CGGCTATATGAACCACGCCTGTTCCTTCTTCCATAGTGACGAAGTCGGCCGGATAAACTTTGTAGGCATTTTGAGTTTTTAGCTGGGGGATATTGAATAACGGCTGGTATGACAGGCCTAAAATACTGTTGCCTTTGAATTCTTCAAGAATTTTATAATCTTTATCCAGAACGTTTAATCTCTCTTTCGCCAGGATAAGTATTTCGTTCTCAGCTTCCGCTTTAACATAAACTGATTCCGGATTAATGGCCAAAGCCACGTTTCCCGGCAAGGTCCAGGGAGTAGTTGTCCAGGAAAGAATGGAAGCATTCTGCCATTTTTCCTTGGTAGATAAAACTTTGAATTTAATATAAACCGAATTTTCTTTAACTTTATCGTAGCCTAAAGCAACTTCGTGCGAAGAAAGAGCCGTCCCGCATCTCGGGCAAAAAGGAACAACTTTATGGCCCTGATAAATAAGCCCTTTTTGATAAATCTGCTTAATAATCCACCAGACGGATTCAATATAATTTGCTTCGTAGGTAATGTAAGGATTTTTCAAATCAAGCCAGAAGGCAATCCTTTCGGTTAAATCTTCCCAGTCCTTTTTGTATTCCCAGACCGATTCTTTGCATAATTTGTTGAACTTGGCGATGCCGAATTTTTCAATGTCTTTTTTATTTTTAAACCCTAGTTTTTTCTCAATCTGCAACTCAACCGGCAGGCCCTGAGTGTCCCAGCCGGCTTTTCTTTGCACCCTGAAGCCCTGCATGGTTTTGTAGCGGCAAATTATGTCTTTAAAAACCCGGCTTAAAACGTGGTGGATGCCGGGTTTCCCGTTAGCAGTCGGCGGACCTTCAAAAAAAACAAAATTTTGCGCTTTTTTGCGCTGCGAAATTGATTTTTCAAAAACATTATTTTCTTTCCAAAAATTCAGTATTTTTTTCTCTAATTTAGGAAAATCTATGTCCATGTGTCTACATTTTTTCCGGGGCGGAAATACCCATTAAATCTAAAGTGTTTTTCAAAACGATTTTAACGGCTAAAACCAGAGTTAATCTGGCTTGAGTTAATTTTTTATCTTCAGAAATTACGCGGCAATCACGATAAAACTGGTGGAATACCGTTGCCAAATTCATCGCATACTGAGGCAACCGCTGAACCTGATAATCTTTACTGGTATCCTCAATAATTTCCGGTAATCTGATTAATTCTTTAATAAGTTTTAATTCGCTGGGATGAGTTAATAAATTGAGGCTTAATGTTTGGGGCTTAAAACCTGAGGCCTTACGAAGAATACTGCAAATTCTGGCGTTAGCATACTGAATATAATATACCGGACTTTTGGCTGATCTATTTTTTGCAAGTTCTACGTCAAATTCCATTTGAGTGTCTAATGATTTCATTAAATAAAAAAATCTGGTTGCATCTAAACCGACTTCATCTATTAACCATTCTAAGGTTACGATATTACCTTCCCTTTTCGAAATTTTCCCTCCTTTTAATCTGACAACTTGGCAAATTAAAATATCCAAATCATCTGTATTGTAGCCCAACATTTTAATCGCTGCTTTTATTTTACCAACGTGCCCTTGATGATCAGCGCCCCAAATATCTATAAGTTTATCGAAACCTCTATCGAACTTATCTTTATGATAAGCAATATCAGAAAGCAAATAAGTATATTCTCCTCCTTGGTTTTCGCTTCTTTCCACCACCCAATCTTTAGTGTCTCCGTATTCTGAACTTTTTAACCAGTTTGCGCCTTCTTTTTCGTATACTAAATTTTTCTTATTTAGCCACTTATAAATTTTTTTTACCTTATCTTTTTTGTAGAGATCTTTTTCTTCCGAAAACCAGTTGTCAAACTTAATTTTTAATTTATTTTCAATAAAATTTTTATTTTCTTCTTGAATAGCGGAAAGTACTTTATCCCATGATTTAAAAATTGAAATTTTCTTATTAAGATATTCATTATAATAAGGGTGGCTTCCCGGAGATAAAGCGGCTTGGATAACTGGCGGCAATTTTGAAACTGTTTCGACTGTAGTTCTTATGTTTCTAATTTGGAGACTCCCCGCAGCATCATTAAGATAATATTCTCGGATAACCTTAAATCCTGATTTCCCTAAAATATTAGCTAAAGTATCTCCAAAAAAAGCTCCTCGGCCATGACCTAAGTGTAAGGGTCCTGTCGGGTTGGCGGAAATAAACTCAACATTAACCTTTTCTCCTTTTCCGATTTTTAAATTGCCGAATTTGTCTTTTTCTTTTAAAATCTCTCCGACTTGTTTTTGTAAATACTCTTTGGAAATAAAAAAATTGATGAAACCGTTTTTTACCTCTACCCTCTCTAAAATGTCTGATTTTATGAGATTTACGATTTCCTGAGGATTCTTTTTGACTATCATCGCTACATTGGTGGCATAATCGCCGAAATTGGAATCTTGCGGCCGTTCTATATTAACCTTAACCTCTTTTTTACAAAGATTTTTTACTGCTTTTTCTGTTAATTTTTCAATTTCTTCCCTCATCGTTATGATTAATTTTACCTTAATTTTGTTCAAAATTAAAGGTTTTAGTGCTAAAATTAAAGAATGAAGGTATTTTCCGAAAACAAAAAAGCGTATTTCAACTATGAGATTTTAGAGAGGATTGAGGCTGGAATTGCTCTAATCGGCCAGGAAGTAAAATCAATCAGGTCGGGCAGGATCAACCTGGCCGGCTCTTATGTGGTGCTAAAACAGTCTGCCGCAGGCAGGATCCCTGAGGTTTTTTTAATTGGAGCCAATATCCCGCCTTATCAGCCGAAAAACGCTCCCAAGGATTACAATCCCGAACGCTCCAGAAAACTTCTTTTAAGAAAAGCGGAGATTAAACATTTAATCGGCAAGGTAAAAGAAAGAGGGTTGACTTTGGTGCCCCTTAAGGTGTATACTGAAAAGGCTAAAATAAAGATTGAATTCGGATTAGGCAAAGGAAAAAGAAAATTTGATAAGAGAGAATCTATAAAAAAACGGGAATTAAACAAAGAAATAGAAAGGGAATTAAAAACACGGGGGTGAAAGAATCGACAGAACTTTTCACTAAAATAGGCAGATGGAGTATGCTGGAATCTCATTAAACTTCCGGCAATAATAAGTGCCAACTTATTCGCTCCTCTAAAAGGAGCTCCTGTTTACGCATAAAACCGTAAACCATCCGCTTGCCGATTCTCGATAGGCAAAACCGGGTGTCATTTTCGAGATAGGCAGTTATTTTTGTCCGAAATAATTGCTAAAATTAATTGGGCTTGGAATAATAAAGTTTTGTCTGTTTCTAATTTGTTATTCTGAAAAAATTAAACAGTCTAAATCTGTAGAAATATTTTAGTGAATTTTCTGGACGCGAGCTCACCCTCGCCACCTCCACCAAGTTTAGTATTAAACATTCAGGCTTTTGATAAAACGGATACCAGTCAACAATCAAATAAGGGCCCGGGAAGTCAGATTAATTGATGAAACCGGAAAACAGCTGGGAGTTGTGCCTTTTGAAAAGGCCGCTCAGCTGGCCATAGACCGTAAGTTAGATTTGATTCAGGTTACAGAAAAAGTAGAACCGCCAGTTTGTAAGCTGGGAGATTACGGAAAATACCTTTATCATGAGGAAAAGAGGGAAAAAGCTATGACCAAGCATAAGGGCGGCGAGCTGAAAGGAATAAGATTAACCTTCAATATATCTCCTCATGACATGGAAACCAGGGCACAGCAAGCGCTAAAATTTTTAAATAAAGGCGATGTTGTAAGGTTGGAGTTGCCCTTAAGGGGCAGGGAGAAAGCACTCCAGGATTTTGCGAAAGAGAAAGTCACTAAATTCCTTGAAATTTTAAAGGCCCTGACGCCGATAAAAATTGAAAGAGATTTAAAAAGGGAGGCGCGAGGCTTTAGTATGATAATTGCAAAAGGTTAGAAACAATCTGATGTCAAGATTAAAAACGAGAAAATCAATCAGTAAACGTTTCAAAATAACAAAAACCGGTAAGATGCTAAGACGCGCTACCGGTCTTAACCATTATCGGGCGAAGAAATCAGGGAAAGCAGTCCGCCAAGGCCGAAAATGGGTTGAGGTTTCAAAAAGCGAAGCGATAAAAATCAGAAAAGTATTAAAATACATTTAAAATAAATGGTTAGAGTTAAAAGAGGAAAATTTGCTCGCAAAAGAAGGAAGCATTTATTGGAATATACCAAGGGATTTACCTGGGGCAGAAAATCAAAATTTCGGGCTGCGAAAGAGGCAATTTATCATGCCTGGGAATATTCTTTTCGCGACCGAAAAGCAAAAAAAGGAGAAATGAGAGCGCTCTGGCAGATTCAAATTAACGCCGCCTGCCGCAAATTGGGAATGAATTACAGCAAATTTGCCGCCAGTTTAAAAAAGAATAAAATCGCAATCAACAGAAAAGTCCTGTCTGATTTGGCGCAAAATCATCCCCAAATTTTTGAAAAAATAGTTGAGAAAGCGAAAGAATAAAAAGAGACCCACCCAACTAAAAGAAGTTAAGTGGGCCTTTTTCTTTTAAGAATCCTCTTTTCAAAATCGCCTAAGTGTTTTGTTTGAACCTTACCCTCTGTGTATAACCTCTTCAGTTCTTTTTTATCAAATTCTACTATTCGAAGCTTGTGTTTTGTATTTTCATCAACGCACTTAATGGGACAATACTTTTCATCTAAGTCGGTTATTGTGCCACAGTATTCACACTCTTTCCATGACTCTTTTTTTACATTCTTTCCCATATTCTTTCCTTTCTCAAAAATTAAGATCGTTAAAGAACAGCTCTCCCATTTCTTATTAGCACTCCTTCTTTTTTAAGTAAAGCGGCTGTTAAGAAAATCATTAGCTTTTCGGAGGATTTCTTTGGCGTTTTTGTGGCTTAATCTTTCAATTGCCTCTTCGTAGGGCAGCCATTTAAATTCGGTGTGCTCTTCGGAAATTCTTACTTCTTTTTTGTCAGTTTCTGCCAAATAAAAAGTGACGAATTTTAGAATGTTTTTTCCTCCCCATCTAAAAAAATACTTAATTGTTTCTTTAAATCTTTCAATAAAATCTATATCTTTTAATCCGGTTTCCTCTTCCACTTCTCTTTTAACGGTATCTAATTCTTTTTCTCCTTTTTCAATATGGCCCTTTGGAAAATCCCAATAACCCTTTAATGATTTGGTGTCGGATGGATAATGTAAAAGTAAAAAGAAAGGCTTGTTGTCCTCCTTTCTAAAAATTACCGCTCCGGCAGATTTCTCAATTGGCATACCTGGTATATTACTTCTTTAAAAATTTTAATAATTTTTCTAAAGGCTGGCAATTTACGATGTCCTCTTTCTCCGCCCAGCCCCTCCTGGCCTGGGCAATGCCCAATTCCATAAAGCGCATCTGATCTTTTTGGTGAGAGTCAGCATTAATTATCATTTTTACTCCGAGATCTTTGGCCTTTTTTATATTTTGATTATTCAAATCCAATCTTTCGGGCCAGGCGTTTATTTCCAGAATTGTTCCGGTTTCCTTTGCCACTCTTAAAATTTTATCGAAATCTATCTCGTATTCGTCTCTTCTTTTTAAAATTCTTCCTGTCGGGTGGGAAATTATATCAACATTTGGATTTTTCATCGCCCGAATCATTCTTTCCGTCATCTCTGGTTTTTTCATCTTAAAACTGGAGTGAATTCCGGCAATAACAAAATCTAATTGTTTCAGGGTTTCATCTTTAATATCAATTGAACCATCAGTTAATATATTGGCTTCGCAACCCTTTAATATCCTGAATTTCGTGTTTTTTGTTTTGTATGCTGCATTTAATTTATCTATTTCTTTGTTGCGTTTTTCTAATTTTTTTTCGTCCAAACCGTGTTCAATTCTTAAAAATTTTGTGTGGTCGGCAATGCCGACATATTCATATCCCAAATCCATGGCCGCTCTTGCCAGTTCCTCAATTGAATTGACTCCGCCGTCCCAGTCAGAATGACAGTGCAAATCACCCTTAATATCGTTGTAATTTATAATTTTAGGCAAGCCTTTGGGTTTGCCTTGAAAATTACGCAGGGCGGCCTCTAACTCTCCCTGATTTTCTCTAAGCTCAGGCGCCAGCCACGTGAGTCCCAAGGCTTTGTAAACTCCGGGTTCATACCAGCCGGCTATCATTTTTTTACCCCGAAAAAGGCCGTATTCATTCAATTTTAATCCTTTTTCCATGGCAATCGTTCTTAAAACGATATTGTGCTCCTTGGAACCGGTGAAATATTGGAGGGCCGCGCCATAACTTTTCTTTTGGACCACTCTTAAATCAACGTCAAATCCCTGCTCCAATCTGATTGACGATTTAGTATGGCCCTGGCTCCAGATTTTAGTTATTCCGGGCAGGGAAACAAAAAAATCCATTACTTTTTTGGGATTTTTGGTTGTAATTAAAATATCAACATCGCCAATTGTTTCTTTCATTCTTCGTACCGAACCGGCGACGCTGATTTCCTCCACCTCTTTTAAACTTTTTAATTTTTCTAAAATCTCTTTTACATAAGGGAGAATCTCTCCCAATAAAAACCTGCCTTTGCTTCTTTTTACAAAAGCAATTCCTTCTAAAATGTTCTTTTCCGTTTTTTCGCCAAAACCGAAAAGGCCGGCAATTTTATGAACCTTGGCGGCTTTTTCCAAGTCCTTTAAGTTTCTGATTCCTAATTTCTGATAAAGAATCTTGGCTCTTTTCGGTCCCACGCCTTCAACGGAAGTTATTTCGCCCAGATTCAAGGGAAACCGTTTTTTGAACTGTTCGTAATATTTAATTTTTCCTGTTTTAATATATTCTTCAATTCTCTCGGCAATGTTTTTTCCTACGCCCGGGATATCTTCTAAGGCCTTTGTTCCTCCTTTTTTCCAAATATCTTTAACGTCTTCTTCCAGGATCTCCAGAGCCATGGCTACTTTTTGATAAGCATAGGGCTTGAAAGCTACGCCATCCATTTCCAGATAATTGGCGATGTCATAAAAAATTTTGGTTAATTCCTGATTCCTCATACGTTTTAGAAGGGTTTTTCTGAGGGCGGAACTTTTGGCGCAAAATGGTTTCTTTGAAAAATCTGATTGCGGATTAGAAGCAATAAAGCGGAAGATATCAAGCCGAAGATACTGACCAGAACAAAAACCGCTTTAAATCCTACTAAACTGGCTAAGATGCCTCCAAGGGCGCCAGCAAGTCCTGCGGCAAAGCCGACTCCCGTACTTTCAAGACTCCATGAAAAGGCCTCTCTTCCCTGATCAATATGCCTGGTAAAAATTGCTGACCAAGTGGGTACAACGCAGGCCATGGCCAAGCCCCTGATGAATTCCAGGGTGAATATATGCCAGGGCTGGGAAGAAAAGATATAACCCAAAGGAATTAAATTGGCAACAAACATCCCGATAATAAGAAAAAGAAAATCGTCTTTTTCTCCGTGGTTTTTATCTAAATGGTGGGCAATAAAGGGTTGAATAATTGATTTAATAACCCAATAAGTCGTAGCAACAAAACCCACCATCGTTAAATTGCCCCCCTGAATTTGTTTTGTCAGGAAAATGGCAAAAATAGGACTGATTAATCCCCAGCCCGATAAAAGAAAAAAATCAGAAACAATTAACGTTTTAATGACTTTATTTATGTTAATTGCCATTTTGGATGTTTTTTAAATTATTCATTTAATAAGTCGGAAACTTTATCTATCCTTTTGAACAGGATATTTTTTATTAATATTACGCCGAAACGAAAAAGAATTAATACTCCAAAAAGAGCCAATAGCAAATCGGCGCATCTGATAATCATCGTGAAAGCCGTGGCGGTGGAAGCCCCTAAAGATAGGGTGCTAAAAGCGAAGGCCTGAATTGCCTCATGAGAACCCAAGGCCGCCGGAATAGGAATCATTACCGCCAAATACGTAAAACCTAAAACCGATAAAACAGGCAGGGCAGTGATGGTTTTTCCCAAAAAAAGAATTAAAAACCAGGTTCTGACAAACATGACGCCAGCCCTCAAAAAAGCAAGGAAAAACATCTTCCACATTGCTTTTTTACCGGCTTTAAAAAATCTGAAAAATTCTTTTTCAATTTCCCAGGGTTCATTCTTTTCCTTTTTAATGAAAAAACTCACCAAACTTTCTTTTTTAATGCATTTGAAATAAAAAAGCGAAATTCCGATAAGAATAATCAGAAATGTCCCTCCGAAAATTAATCCCAGATGCAGGGGCGGAAAACCGATAATGAAAAGAAAGAATAAACTTCCAAAAAAAATAACTGCCAAGTTAGCAGTCCACTCCGAAACTCTGTCTATTATCACCGAAGCCATTCCTTTTGACCAGGAAATTGAATTCCTCTCTTTCAGGACATAGCCCCGGAAGACCTCGCCGCCCCAGACTAAAATCGGGGCCAAGAACATTATTGCAAAACCGGCAAAATAAGGATTTAAAAGACTTCGGAAAGAAACTTTTACTCCCTGGCCTTTTAAAATTTCCTGCCATTTCCAAACTCCTATTAAAGCCGTTAAAAGCGTTAATCCCAAAATTATTACCCCATCCCAACCATTAAAGACCGAGAGGGCGCTTTTTATATCCGCCCAGCCCACCGTTTCGGCAATCCAGATAAATATTATAAATCCCACTATTAGAGAAGCAAAAAAAAGCAAAACTTTCTTCATGTTTTTTAGTTCTTGAATTTATTTTTAAGAAAACTGATGATCTGAGAATTAATTTCGGACGCTTCCCAGGGATAGTCATGGCCTGAAGCATGAGAAACCTCGGAAATTTTGAGATTTTCTCCGGTTATTTTCGCGAAAAGCCATTTAAAAGGCGTTTTAATAAAGGTTGTCAATAAAGATTTGACGTTTCCCGCAGATAAAGTGTCTTTTCCTTTATTGTCTAAAAGGAGAAGGTTGTCTGATTGCGGAATGTCCCCCCAAAAAGGATTGCCTACGGTTATCACATAAACCGAGTTTTTGATGTTTTGGGAGATTTTTTCGTAGGTCTTATTGGCAAAAACCGCTCCATTGGAAAGCCCGGCTATAATGATTTTTTTATCCGGAAAATTTTCAGCCAAACGCTCGATTTCATTCGCTAAATCTTCGGAAGAGTTTTTAAAATAATTAAAAAATTCTTTGGCGCCGGTTATTCTCCCGAGTAAATTATCTTTTGTTCTTACATAAGGAATAACCACTGAATTATACCCCCATTCATCAAGAGTTTGCTGAATACCCTCAATAAGCGGAGCAAGATCCTTGGCTTTTTCCAAGGGAGTATTCCCCCAGCCGCCTGAATTAAAAATAATAACAACGTCTTTATTTTCTGCCCTGTTTAAAATTTCCTGAATCTGAAAATTTTCCGGAAATACCTCCGGTCCGAAAAGAAAAAACAAGCCGCCTAAAATAACCAAAATAGAAAAAAATTGTTTTAGTGTCTGCATTTTTTACAAAAGTTATTCTCTATAGTTTTGACAAATTCAATCAAAATAGGGTCATCTATAACTTCTTTAGCTCGCCCCACCCAAAGTTTATGTTTAATTTTTCCGTATTTTTTCCAATATTCCAAGCCTTGCAAAAGATTTATTGTTTTGTCTGCTTGCTTAACAAATCTTCCTTCTTTAGTGATGCCATTTTCGTAATCTAACCAAAGGTTAGTTATCTCCTTTTTCACTTCCGGCGACAGTCTTAAAAGAATTTTTTTCATTGCTTTTTTTTCCAACTTCTGTTTTATTTTTTCTAATCTTTTTCTTTGATTAGTGGTCGGGCGACCCTGTTTTGGTTTGATTTTTAAAACGTCCTTTATTGTTACTTTCCCTTTCTCCTTAAGAGCTGCTGCATCGTATGAAGTGAAGTCGCGGGAATAAATTTCACATATGTCATGGATTAATGCCATTTTTATTGCTCTTTCTATGTTTATTCTTTTTCTTTTTCCTAAAATCCATACCAAAAAAGCGAGATGAAAAATGTGCTCGGCGGTGGTCTCTGCGTTTTTAATCTTGTGTATTTCCCAACCTCTTCTTTTTTTTCCTTTTAATTTTCCGACATTAACAAGAAAATTAAGAAATTCCTTCATACAATTTCATTTTATCACTTATTTCCCAAACAAAAAAGGAGGATAAATCCTCCCGAAAAAAGGAAAAACAATTCCTTTTTAAGCAATTTGGTATTTTATTTTCTTGATTTTGTAAGCCGTCTGAATCGGGGAAGAAACTATAACATTATCGCCGACCCGGTGCCCTAAAAGCGCTTTTCCGACCGGAGATTCGTTGGAAATCTTTCCAACGGAGGGGTTGGCTTCCAGAGAGCCCACGAGAGTGAATTCATCTTTTTGGCCGTCTACTTCAACCATAACCGTGGCGCCCAAATCAATAATGTTTTGTTTTTCTCTTTTTGGGGTATTAATTATTGCGGCGTTCTTAAAAACGTTTTCAAGTTCAATTATTCTTGACTCCAAAAAACTGATGTCTTCCTGAAAGGCAAGGTATTCGGGGTTCAGGTCTTCGGAATGCAAAATCTTAGGAGATTCTCCTTTGGTTTTTGCGAGTTTTAATTCTTTTAAATCCTCGTACTCTTTTTTTAATCTTTCTAACCCCTCTTTAGTTAAGTAAAACTTTTGTTCTTCTGTCATGTTTTTTGATGTGTGTTTTAAAAAATCCCCTGTCGTGAGGGGATTAAGGCCTTGAGATAAATTTCTCTTTAACCCCCTCGGCAGATAGTTTTTCCAAAAGTTAAAATTGAAACAAAAACTAAACCCAAAACCAGGGAATTTTTAGCGTAATAATTTTTTTCTCTTAATGCTCTTTTCATGCTGTTTTCTTTCTTAGACATTCCATCATAGCAAGCCAAGAATGCCTGTCAAGAGGAATAGAATAGAAGCCACAAACAGAATTTACAATTTTTGTATTAATCACGTAAAAATCTTAGAATAAGAGAATGATTGAAATTGACGGCGCTTATTTGGAGGGCGGAGGCCAGATTTTAAGAACGGCCTGTTCTTTATCGGCAATAACTAAAAAACCCTGCCGGGTTTTTAATATAAGAAAAGGCCGGGAAAAGCCGGGTTTGATGCCCCAGCATCTTTTAGGAATTCAGGCCTTATCTCAGCTTTGCAACGGGAAATTAGAAGGAGATTCTTTAGGGTCTGAAGAAATTGAATTTTCTCCCGGAGAAATCCAAGCCCAGGATCTTAATATTAAAATCAGAACGGCCGGAAGCATTACCCTGGTTTTGCAAACTTTAATTATTCCCTGTTTAAACGCTCCCCGGCCTGTAAAAATTAATTTTGACGGCGGGGCAACCGATACTTTTTTCTCGCCGACCATTGATTATTTTCAGTACGTCTTTTTAAAAATTTTGGAAAAGATGGGGATTAAAGCGGATGTTAAAATCTTAAAAAGGGGCTATTATCCTGAGGGCGGAGCGAAGATGGAAGTTTTAATTTATCCTTCCGGAATAAAAACTCTTAATTTAACCAAAAGAGGAGAAATTTTAAAAATTGATGCGGTTTCCGGCGCTGCCAATACTTTAAAAGAAAAGAAGGTTGCCGAAAGACAGATAACGGGAGTAAAGGAAATTTTAGGAAAATTAAAATTACCCCTTGAAGAAAAAATTGAATATTATGAAACAGCGTCGCCCGGAAGCCAGATTTGTTTAATTGCCGAATTTAAAAATACGATAATCGGGGCTGATAATTTGGGAAAATTGGGAAAAAGAGCGGAAGATGTCGGCAAAGAAGCAGCTTGGGAATTATTGAAAACAGCCGATTCCAAAGCCTGTCTGGATAAATATTTAGCGGACCAAATTTTGCCCTATTTAGCGCTGGCGAATGGTAAAAGTTCTGTCAGCGTCTCTGAAATCACAAATCATGTTAAAACTAATATCTGGGTAATTGAAAAATTCCTGGAGGGACGTTTTGGAATAAAAGAAAACACCATTACCTGGGTTCCAAAATTCTAACCAAAAACCCGCCCAAGAGGGCGGGTTTTTAAGTTTACTTTCCGAACTTTTCAGCTCTTTTTTTAGCCCAACATTCTCTGCAGAAAATTGGTCTGTCAGGAGCCGGTTCGAAAGGAAGTTCTGTGATTTCTACTCCGCATTCGGAACATTTCCAGTTCCCTTTTATCATCGGACGAGGAGCAAAATCACCTCTTGAACCTTCTTCAAATTTTTGGAATGCCATAACTTTTTGTTTTTTTTGAAACCTATTTACGGTTCAAAACAATAAAAAACGACCTTTTTAATACTTCGATAAACTCAGTATTATCCTGAGCTCGTCGAAAGATGACCTTGGGTCGCTTTTCTTAATTTCGTTTCGATTTTACGGAACTTGACTTAAGGTATTCGAGCTTTTTGAACGGCTCTAAACGACTTTTTTGGTCTGCTCTATTAATACCATATTTATATTTTCAAGTCAAGCCCCGGCTGCTTTTAGAACAAGGTTTCCTGTTTTGACGGTTTTTTTTCTTCTTCCTGGCCAAAAATTTTTATTTTTCCGTAAACTCCGTCGTAGCCCGCCTGTTTAAAAACCTTGCCTTCTCTTACCCTGATTATACCCTCGGCAATTTCAGGCCGGGTGGCTTTTTTTAACTCCTCCCCTGAGGCTTCAAGAATGATATTAAATTCTGAACCGAATTTTTCAATTAAATTCTTATATTCCTTATCAACTTCTTTTGTACCGACTCCCTGCCCTACTATATCGGCGATAATCTCTTCCAGGGGAACTAAGTTTTTAAAAGGAATTGCGCCTTCGGGCTGAAAACCTTCTTCTCTGTCAGCCAATTGCTCAATCCGGTTTAAAACTCCAATGGTTAAAAGTTTCCCGCAAACGGGACAAATACCGTTATACTTTTTTGTTTCCCGGGGCGATAGTTTAATGCCGCATAAACGATGGCCGTCAAAATGATATTTTCCTTCTTCGGGATAAAACTCAATTGTATAAATCAGGTTGCAGGTTTTGGGCTTGGGATTTTCGGTTTTTTTAAGGGCTTCGTTAATTGCCGAATAACTTAATTCAGTACCTTCAAAAACGTTTGCCTCCCGGCCGATTTTTTTGGGCGAATGGCTGTCGCTGTTGGAAATCAAAGTGATTTTATCCAGGGCGGATAAGCGCCAGTTCATTGCCGGGTCGGAACTTAGGCCCGTCTCTCCGGCAAAAATATATTTTGAATATTCTTCAAAGCACTCTTCTATTGAATTAAATCCGGACTTGGAGCCGAAGATGGAAAACCAGGGAGTCCAAATATGTGCCGGAACAACCAAACAATCAGGAGAAGCATCCAAAACGATTTTTGCCAGTTCTTTAGCGTCTAATCCCAGAATCGGCCGACCGTCAGATTTCAAGTTCCCGACCCAGCCCAATTGGACGTTAATTTTATCCACGACTTCAAAAGAGGGGGCGAAAATAACAATGTGGATCTTCCTGACTTTTTCTTTTTTTGAATAAATGCAACTGATTTCGGCGGTTAAAATAAAACGGGTATCGCTTTTTACCCCCTTTAATTTAAAAAGGCCGGGCTCGGCCGGTTCCAATTTTTCTTTTAGGGATTTTAACCATTCGGGATGAGTAAAATCTCCTGTGCCTAAAACTTTAATTCCCTTAATCTTTGCCCATTTATCAAGGTTTTCCAAATCCATATCCCGAGAGGTGGCCCGGGAATATTTTGAGTGCAGGTGAAAATCGGCAACAAACTTCATATGTTAAGTTTTCTTACTTTTACCTGAAAAATTTTTCTTCGATTAAGCCCAATCCAGCCAGAATTAAAATGGTTAAAAAGGTTACGAAAAAAGCGACAAAATAAAAGCTGGCTCCGGTAGCCAAGCCGATGGCAGCTGTTATCCAAATTCCGGCAGCGGTTGTTAACCCTTCAATCCTTCCTTCGCCTCGCGAAATGGAACCAGCGCCTATAAAACCTGTTCCCAGGGCTATGGCTAAAATTATGGGAGCCGGGTCTTTTATAATATTAGCTTCTGTAAGAGATAGCGAAATGATGCTGAAAAAACAGGCCCCCAGAGATACTAAACTGTACGTTTGGAGACCGGCACCCTTTCTTTTATATTCCCTTTCTAAACCGATTAAACTGCCTAAAATAGCAGCTAAAAACAGCTGGAAAATAATTTGTAAATCCATAGAAAGAATTTTTAAACTTTAAAAACCTTGTAATCTTCCCGAACTTTTTGGCTCACCTTCAAACCGACGGAGTCGCCCTTTTTGGCCTCCTTTATTTTTTGATGTTCCACTTCCATCGAATCAACAACCTGGTTAAAATCGGTTTCGCCGCCAATAATTCTGATGGTGTCGCCGGCTTTCAGCTTGTCGGTCAATTTAATTACCGCCACTTCAATGTTTCCGAAGTAGTGGGTAACCTTGCCGATTGGTTTTCCTTCAATTTTTTCTTTTTCGGCCATATTGTTTAAAATTTTATTATTTTTTATACGACCTTTTAATTAATCTGATTAATTCTTTTACTAATTTTTTAGGATCTTTTTCGTAAACAATTTTCTTTTTCCCGCGGAAGGGCCCTTTGGTGAGGTTCCTGATTTTGTCAGCCGTTCCGCCAGTTCCTTCTAAAACTCCGATTGGCTTTTGGTCCTCAAAAGCAATGGTAAATTCGTTTAAGGTTCCCATGCGGCCGCAAATGACAATTACGCCGTCGGCCGCTCGGGTCATTAAGAGATTTCTGCCGGCATAATCAAAACCCGTATAAACCATTACGTCAAAAGCGTCAATCGGAAGTTTGTAGGCCTTGACATGAGACAATCTGGAAACGGCCGGAGAAAAACCAACCGAAATTCCTCTGGCCTCTTTCGCGCCTTGGGCAGCGTAATAAGGAATGCCGGTGGTAGCACCGGTAACCAAAATGCACTTTTGGCGGACAATTTCCTTGCCGACTTCTTTGGCCAATTTGGCTGCATTTTTACTGCAGACATCCAGTTCGGCCGCGCCGGAAACAGCTATTTTTAAATGATTATCCATGTGATTATTTTAACACATTTAAAACCCCGTTAGAAATCTTCAGCACTCGGTAAAATTAACCATTTGAGGGAAAATTTCTAACGGGGTGAGGGGGAAATGGTTCTTGACGAACTTGATGATTACTCAAGTCTGATTGGACAATGAATCAGGCAGCTGCTTTTATCTCCTCCATCAAAAAACATCTGTCCATTGAGTATAAAACTCGCACCCCCTCAATTAAAATTTTATCCAGATAAAACCTGTCTGTCAAATGAGCATTTTACCCAATTTTTCAATAATCCTGGATCGCGCGACGCCTGCCCCGTATTAAATTTGATTGTGCCCCCGGACTGATTTGAACAGTCAATCTTCTCCTTCGGAGGGAGATGTTCTATCCAGTTGAACTACGGGGACAAATTTTAATACGGGGCCCGTTAATCTATGGGGACTTTTCGTTTCTCCGCTATTAAATAAATATTACTTTCTCTCATTTTCTGGCTTTCCGAAATGCCTGTTTTTTTAATTTTAAACTCTGATTTCTCCGCCAATTTTTTTAATTCGCCTTTGGTGAAATAATGAATGTATCTTTGGCAAACATCTTTCCAGGGAATGAAAAAATCATTGAAATCAATCTTTGATTTTCCTAAAACTTTTAAAATTGAACACTTAAAGAAGCTTAAAGTTCTTTTCTTTTTTCCGATTAAAATCATTTTAAAGGGATTAAGATTCCAAACTGTCAAAATCAGAAGACCAGATGGCTTTAAAACTCTTTTTATCTCGTTTAACGCCTGAAGTCGGAATTCTTCCGAGGGTATATGGTGGAAAACGGCTAAGCAATAAACTTTATCGAAATAATCATTAGAAAATGGTAAATTTAAATTAGTATTTAGCAAAAACTTTTTTGGAGGATACTTCTTTTTCGCGATTTCAATCATCTTTTCTGAATTATCCACACCCGTATATTCAATTTTCTTTCCTTCAAATGCCTCGTTTAATCGGCCGTTGCCGCATCCCAAATCCAGAATTTTATCTCCTTCTTTGGCATATTTACCCAGCATAATTATGTCATCGGAAATAAAATTTCTGGTATTGGAAAAATCTTCGGCGATTAAATTATAATCTTCTTTGGTCTTTTTGAGCAAATATTCGGCGTATTTTTTATCCATATGAAAATTGCATCAAAAATAATAAAAGATTTAATTAAAACTCGGGCAATAACTCCGGACGATTTGGCTTCTTTTAAGAGAAAAATTGCTAAAAGATATAATATCCCCTGCCTGAGCAATATTGAACTATTAAAAGTTTATCACGAATTAACGACAAATAAAAGAATAAAAAAATCAGAAAAAATTGAAAATTTATTAATAACAAGACCTGTCCGTTCTCTTTCGGGGATTGTTAACATCTCTGTTTTGACAAAACCTTATCCCTGCCCAGGCAAATGCCTTTATTGCCCCGCCGAAAGCGGGATTCCTAAAAGTTATGTTTCGGGAGAGCCGGCCGTGGAAAGGGCTAAGAAATTGAAATTTGACCCCTATTTGCAGGTTAAAAAAAGAATTGAAATGCTGGAAGCCGAGGGCCATCCGGCAGACAAAATTGAACTGAGAATAGTCGGGGGCACTTGGAGTTATTACCCAAAATCCTACCAAAATTGGTTTGTTAAAAAATGTTTTGACGCCTGCAATGAAAAACAAGGTGAAAACCTGAAAGAAGCCCAGAAATTAAACGAGAAAGCGAAATACAGAATTATCGGTTTATCCGTTGAAACGAGGCCGGATTTTGTGAATACTTTGGAAATAAAACAGTTAAGAAATCTGGGAACAACTATGGTGGAATTGGGAGTCCAGTCAGTTTATGATGATGTTTTAAAACTAAATCTGCGGGGACACGGTATAAAAGAAACTATTTTAGCTACTAAATTATTAAAGGATACGGGTTTCAAGGTCCTTTATCAAATGATGCCCGATTTACCAGGTTCCAGTTTGAAAAAAGACGAAAAGATGTTCGAGGAATTGTTTAAAAATCCTGATTTCCAGCCTGATCTTTTGAAAATTTATCCCTGCGCCCTGTTAAAAGAAGCGCCCTTGTATAAATTATATAAAGAAGGAAAGTATAGGCCCTATACCGAAACTCAATTAACCAAACTTATTGAAAAAATCAAGAAGGGAATCCCCTATTATGTCAGAATCCAGAGAATCAGCCGGGATATTCCTTCTAAAACCATTGTGGCGGGGCCCGCAAAAGTTTCCAATTTAAGGCAGTTCCTCCTTGAAAAAATGAAGAAAGAGGGCTGGCAGTGTAAGTGCATCCGATGCCGGGAAGTAAAAGAAAAATATCTCCCAAAGGAAAAACTTTATCTTTTCAGAGAAAATTACAAAGCGTCCGGCGGTAAAGAAATATTTTTAAGTTTTGAAAATAAAAACGGAACGAAGCTTTGTAGTTTGCTTCGCCTGCGCCTTTCTTCCCAAAATAAAGCCCTAATCCGGGAAATCCACACTTACGGACAATTGGTTCCCCTGTCTCAAAAACAAACCGCTATCCAACATCAGGGCCTTGGGAAAAAACTGATAAAAGAAGCGGAAAAAATAGCGAAAAAAGAATTTGGATTAAAAAAAATTGCCGTAATAGCCGGCATCGGAGCCAGAGATTATTTTAGGAAATTAGGATATAAATTAAAGGATACCTATATGGTTAAATCAATTTAATGGCGAGCCGGATTCTTTGAAGAACGGCTAAATTAGACAGAATAGCGATGACGATAATAAAACTCATTAATGAGTCGGGATAAAATAAACTGAAAAGCATGCCAAAATAAATCAATCCCAACCTTATTGCTCTTGAGAAAAATCCTTTCATCTTATCAAGTTTATCAGGATCGGTAATCAGTTTTCGGTGGTCGGCGTAGGCCTTGATAAAAGGCGTCATCAATGAGCCGAAAATCAGAAGAAAAAACCAAAAACAATCCATTAAAGAAAAATCGGCTTTTGCCTGGCTTACGTAAAGAAACAATCCCAGAAAGAGAAACGTTTCAACATATCTATCAATCACTCCGTCTAAGAAAGCCCCTAAAGGGGTTTCTTTTTTTAGAGTTCTGGCCACCAAACCGTCAACTTTATCAAATAATCCCGCAATCAAGAAAAGAATTAAACCAATTAATAAATTGTTTTTCAGCAAACTCCAAAAGCCAAAGGCGGCAAAAAAGAGAGAGATTGTGGTCCAGGCGTTCGGACTCGGGATTATTTTTGAAAAAATTACGCCTATTTTTTCGCTTAGTATTTTCATGTTTTTTAAAACTTATTCTCTTTTAATTTTAGCAGAAATCCCAAATAGTTTATTAAGGGATGCGAAATCAATCCCAGAACTAAAATTACTAAAACTTCCAGCCAGGAAAAAACATAGAAAAAGGAGGATAGGAACAAAGTGCCCAAAATCCAATCCATTTGGTCAAAGATAAACCAGGGTTCTCCGGCCGGAATATTCAGACGTCTTTTAAAGAAACTTTCAACTAGATCGCCAAAAAGCGCTCCGGCCCCTAAAACAAGACCTAAAAACAAATTATAGTCATTATAATTGATTAAACTTATCTGCTGGAAAAAATGAAATTGGTAGAGCCATTTTTGGACAGTAAAGATAATCAGGGCGGCAATTATTCCGAAGATCAGTCCCCGCCACGTCTTACTTTGTCCTAAAATGGGTTTGTTGTTGATTTTTTTATTAAAATCAACAGGAAGAGCCAGAAAAACAAAATGTCTTTTTACGAAAACCGGCGCCATGTTGGCAAAACCGGCCGGCAGAATAAACCAGGCGCACTTTAAGACAAATAATAAAATTGTCATTTTACTATTCTTTTTTCAAAAAAAATTTATTATACAGTTCTGCTATCAGTTCTTTTTGTTTTTTGGAATCGAAATTTTCCCGGCGAATTCGGGCTTTTTCCTGACGAATGTATTTTTTTATGGAGTTGGGCATGCGCTTCATGTTTTAGTTTATAATCTTACTCTCCTTTAATTACCACTAAAGGCTTTAATTTTGCCACTTTTCTTGATAGGCCGGCGTTGTGAACCACTTCTACTACTTTATGAATGTCTTTATAGGCCTGGGGCGCTTCTTCGGCAATCCCCCGGGCTGACCAGCATTTAACGATAATTCCTTTTAATTCTAAACTTTTTACGACTTCTTCGCCAGACATTCTTCTGGTTGCTTCGTGCCGCGACATAGTTCTTCCGGCGCCGTGGCAAGTGGAATAAAACGCCTGTTCGCCTTCTTTTTGACCGACTAAAATATAAGAAGCAGTACCCATAGAGCCCGGAATCAAGACCGGCTGGCCAACTTTTCGATACTTTAGAGGAATTTCCGGATGCTCCGGCGGGAAAGCACGGGTGGCACCTTTTCTGTGAACGCAAACTTCAGTTTCTTTGCCGTTTACCAAATGTTTTTCAATTTTCGCGATATTGTGGGCCACATCATAAAGGGCAACCAAAGGCGAACTTTTTTCTCCTAAAACTGATTTCCAGGCCTTTCTGATAAAATGGGTAATCATTTGGCGATTGGCCCAGGCGTAATTTGCTCCGCAAGACATGGCTGAAAAATATTTTTGGCCTTCCGAAGAATTTATCGGTACGGCGGCCAGTTCTCTGTCAGGCAAATTGATACCGTACTTTCCCATTGTCCTCATCATAAGACCAATGTAATCAGTAGCAATTTGGTGGCCGAGGCCCCGAGAACCCGTATGAATCATAATAACTATCTGGTCTTTAAATAAGCCGAAGGCCTTGGCAATGTTTTCATCAAAAATTTCATCAACTTTCTGGATTTCTAAAAAATGATTGCCTGAGCCCAAAGTTCCGACCTGGTCCCGTCCCCGATTTTTAGCGTGGTCGGAAACAGCCGTCGCGTCGGCGCGGCCGAGCCGACCCTGAGATTCGCAGTTTTCCAAATCCTCTTTTTCTCCATAACCCTGTTCAACTAATCTTTGCGCTCCTTCTTCTAAAATTTTATTTATGGAACTGATATCAACTTTAACTTGCCTACCCTGACCCAAGCCGGAAGGAACTTCTTTTTGAATTTCGGTTCCTAATTTTTCCAAATAAGGCCTGATCTCTGTTTCTGTAAATTCTGATTTTAATAATTTCATTCCGCAATTGATGTCGTATCCCACGCCCCCGGGCGAAATTACTCCTGATTTCATATCCATGGCCGCCACCCCGCCGATAGGGAAACCGTAACCCTCGTGCATATCAGGCATTGCCAAACTGTAATTTATTATTCCGGGCAGAGTCGCCACATTAACCAGTTGACCAAGAGATTTATCCCGAAAAACATCTTCCAGCATTTCTTCTGAAACGTAAAATCTTGACGGTACCCGCATATCACTGCGAAAACTTTTTGGAATCTCCCAAAGCCAGTCATTAATTTTTATAAAGTCTTTTTTAGAAATCATATTTTAAACATCAAATAATATTGTTGCTTCCCAGGTTTTGTCTTTTTTTTGATGGATGTCTAAATTATGATGGGTTACGGCTTTAATATCTTCTCCGAACCTTTCTACTTTCTGACCGAAAAGTTCTCCTTCAATTTGGTTATCGGAGAATTTTTTGAATTGCACTTTAGAATAAGCTTCTCTATTTGTCTGACTTAAATAAAGAACTTCGCTTAAAAAATCAACTAAAAGAGCTGCCGAGTCCGTAGATTCAATTTTAATTTGTCTTTTTGTTTCTTCTTCAGGTTTTTTTGTTTCAGGCTTCATGCTTTCCGTCATTCCCAAAAGAGCATTTTTAAACAACTCTTCTTTTGTTGCGCCGAAAATTCTGATTTTTAAGTCTGCTTTATGTTCAAGAATTTCGTAATTTTTCATTTTATCTGCTTAAAATTCTTTTCATTATTCTTCTCGGTTGGCTTAAGCATATCTCCAGATAACCCCAGGGATTAAAATAACCTTTGGCCTGGGTAAGTTTGTTTTTAATGGCGTAATGCAAATCAGCCGGCGTCTTCCCCTTAAAAACGGTGAGGCCCACGCCAATCTGGCTGTAAACATGGGCATCGCTGGAGCCAATCGGCGCCAGATGGAAAATCTCCGAATTCAGTTTTTTAATTTCTTCCCTTTTGGTCCAGCCAAGTAAAGAAGCATTGAAAGTTTCGATTCCGTCCACTTCTTTGTAAATCTTATAAAGAATATTTAAAGAAACGCCGCAAAAAAATTTATTAAGGGGGTGAGCAATAATAACTAATCCTCCCTGCTGATGAATTTCTCTAATAGTATCTAAAATAGGTCTGCCTCCGGGAACCAATTTTTCAATAAATAGTCCGACAAGGTGGCCCTCTTTTGTCCCAATCTCCTCTCCCTTAATTACTTTTACATTAAATTCGCTGCTTAATTTTTGCGCCTCCTCAAAACTTCCTACATTATCATGGTCAGTCAAAGCAATAACGTCCAGCTTCTTCCTATCGGCTATTTCCAAAATCCTTTTAATTGAAAGCAAAGAATCTTTACTGTAAAGAGTATGAATATGTAAATCGGCTTTTCCTAAAATTGTTTCCATAAGAATTGTTTTTTAATTTTCTCAAATTCTTCTTCAACGACTTTTTTTTCGTCCCAAGGCATCTTTTTGCCCCCTTTGATGCAAAGCCAAGGCTCGCAGCCCTTGCCAGTGATTATTACCACATCATTTTTTTGAGCCATTTTTAGGGCCTCGCTGATTGCCTCCCGCCTGTCTAAGATTTTCTTTGCTTTTCCGTTTGTTCCCTTGGCAACCTCTTCAATAATCTTCAGCGGGTTTTCGTCATAAGGATCTTCGTTGGTAATAATAATGTTATCGCAGTATTTAGCCGCAATTTCTCCCAAAACCGGCCTTTTCCACCTGTCCCGTCCCCCGCCGCAGGCACCCAGTACGCAGATGAGCTTAGGGGGATTAAAATTATTTTTAATTGTCTGATAAACTTTTTCCAAAGCATTCGGGGTGAAAGCATAATCAACAAAAACCTTAAATGGTTCGGAGATTACCAATTCCATTCTGCCCGGGACTCCCTCAACTTTTTCCACGGCCCTTTCGCAGATTCCTAATTTAATTCCCTGGGATAATCCGACGCCAATTGCCGCCAAAGCGTTGTAGATATTGAAGCTTCCGATTAATTTTAGTTTAAAATTGGTGTTTTTAGTATTTATATCGCCTTGGTTTAGGCCATAGGTGTATTTTTTCCGGGCCGGAAAACGAAGGAAATAATCAGCGTTTTTGTCGTCAATATTGATAATATGAATGTTTTTAGTTGCCTCAAAAAGTTTCCCTTTGGCCGCTTTGTAATTTTCAAAGCCGCCGTGGGCTTCAATATGTTCCGGAGTTAAATTGGTAAAAACTGCTGCCTCAAAATCAATAAACTTGTGGCGGTATTGTTTTATACCCTCGGAAGTTACTTCCAAAACCGCGTATTGGCAGCCCGCATTTACGGCCTGTTTTAAGAATTTCTGAATAAAAAAACGGCCGGGCATCGTCATTTTATAAGCGTTCGGCCATTGTTTATTTTTTATCTTAAATCTGATAGATGATTGCGAAGCAACGTTAATTCCAGCTTCCTCAAAAATTTTTGTTATGAGCTCTACGACGGTAGATTTCCCGTTGGTGCCCGTAATGCCGATTATTTTTAGTTTTTTACAGGGAAACCCGTAAATAACAGCTCCTAAAAACGCCAGTCCAAAATGATACCAGTTTAACAAAAAGGTGGGAATAAATTTTTTAATAAAAGCTTTCATCTTTAATATATCTTAACCTAAATCTTGAATTAAGGGAAAATTAAAAGAGGCGGGGTGAATTTCACCTCGCCTCATATTGTTTTAACTTTTCCAAAAAATCAGGGATTTTTTGCCTTCTCTGCCACCTGGTAATAAGAAGATGGCCGCCGTACTTTACAACGTCGCCGTACCAGCCGTGGTGCCACTTCTGCCACCCTCTTAAAATATAATCAACCGGGAAGACAATTGTCCTTAAGACAATTCTCGACCAACCCATGGGATCATAAAATCTGTTCATGAGCATCATCGGAATTTCTTGAGCTTCCTCCAAAGTCATATTGTCCGGCAAAAAACAAATGTAATTGCCGTCATATTTACTCCAGGGCACTACCTCCAATGGGAAAAGCCTTCTTTCTTTTTCCAATCTCTGGCGCAAATCGGTTCCCACCAAAGGAACAGCATGCAAAACCTGAAGACTTTCAGGGTGAGTCGCACGGATGAGCGTCTTAAAGCTCTTGATCATTTTTTTGACGCTGGATGACTCTCCTTTTTCTTTTGGCGGATAGCCGAAAATCAACATCTGGTGAATTCGAAAGCCTTTTTGGTGCCATTTTTCCGTCCAATTTATTATGTCTGAAAGTTGGTGATAGCCCTTGCGCATGGCCTTAAGATCTAGTTTATCCGGTGATTCATAGCCGATGCAAACCGTTCCAACTCCAGCCGCTTTCATAACATCCAAAAGTTCGTCGTCTTTTGAAGCTTCTAGTCTTGATTGAACAGTAAAACTGAGGCAATTTCCATACTTTTCGGAAATCAGCCGGAAAAATTCAATAGTACCCTCGCGATCTTCTTCTAACCTATCATCAACAATGAAAAAGCTTTTCGCTTTTCTGGTTTCTACCAATAAGTTTACCGTTTCGAAAAGACGCTGACTGTTTGCCCAGCGCGGTTTTCCTTTCACGCTGCAGAATTCGCAGTTCATCCTGCAGCCTCTGATACGACCAATGGGATATACTTTAATTTCTTTGATATATTTAAGTAATCCGAAGTCGGAGAAAGGCAAATCGTCCAAATCAACCTCCAGCATATTAGAGATAGTGTTTGTGCTGTTGGTTTTAACCTGGGTTCCATCAAGGAAAGAAATCCCGGCAATGTTATTAAAGGGTTTTACATCTTTGAAAACGGTTAAAATCTGCTGAATAGCAATTTCACCGTCGCCATGAACCACGATATCAATATGGTGATTCAAGGTTTCTTCAGGGCAGTAATGAGCGTGCCAGCCGCCGGCAATAGTAATAATCCCTCTCTCGTAGTAAAACTTAGCCAGCTGCCAAATTCGTTCCATGGTGCTTGTCAGGCCGCAATAGAAACCGACAACGTCAGCCGGCCTTTCTTTTTGCAAGAACTCGTGGTCAGGCAAGCCCCCTTTATCGCGCGGGCCTTTATAATTATTT
>Ga0154691_107_pt8 | contig 25751 bp, 22 predicted proteins | sample Rifle2008BG13ft_FD_116120 | JGI IMG/M metagenome (GOLD analysis project Ga0154691, IMG submission 116120) | Candidatus Nealsonbacteria bacterium RBG_13_42_11 | reverse complement strand
TTGATTTCTCTCAGACAGTTATTAATTTCCGGAATAACGTCTTTTTCTTCCGTTTCATCAATTTCCGATTTCAAGGAAAGGTAATTGAAAAATTCCGAATCAATTTTTTCTTTTTTATCCAGTTTAATCAGAATTTCCTGAATTTCCGGCGCAAAGCAGGAAATTACTTTTTTATCCACCAATTCAATACTTTTAGGACTTTTCAGAATTAAGGCGGTTAAGCTTTCCTCCAGCAACTCCTTCCTGGATTTGGGCGGCAGGTTCTTTATTTCCTCTTCCTCTAATCCGTAAACTGCGGGGTATTCTTCCAGTTTAACCTTTTTTAACTCTTCTTCAATGTCATCTTCTTTCACGTTTAACTTCTTGGCAAGTTCTCCCACCCAGTGCGACTGCTCAATTTTATTCGGGATTTTTTTTATCACGGGCAGGAGGATTTTGGAAATTTCTTTTTTACCTTCAATAGTTTTTTTATCAAGTTTTGAGAAAGTGGTGTCAAAATAAAAATCCATAATGGATTTGTCTTCTGAGGTTATTTTCTCCCAAGCCGCCGGATTTTTGGAAATAACATCAGCCGGATCTTTTTCTTCGTAAAGAGCGATAATTCTGACGTTGAATCCCAAATTAATCGCCAAATCTATGCCCCGCTTTGTGGCCGAATCTCCGGCCACATCCATATCAAAGCCCAAAATCAAATTGTCCGAATATCTTTTCAAGATTTTCAATTGATAGGGCGTCAAAGCGGTGCCCGAAGTGGCCACCACATTAAAGACGCCTGCCTGATGGGACATAATGACGTCGGTGTAGCCTTCAACTAAAATGCATTTGTCTTTATGCCTGATTTCCACTTTGGCCTTGTCCAGGCCGTATAAAATCCGGCTTTTGTCGTATAAAAGAGTGTTGGGAGTATTGACGTATTTGGCGATTTCTTTTTTGTCCTTGTCTTTGAAAACCCGGCCGCCAAATCCGGCCACCTGAGAATTTAAATCAAAAATCGGAAAAATAATCCTGCCCCGGAACCGGTCGTAAAAAGAACCCCGTTCCGAAGTCAGGGCGATACCCGCTTTTTCCAGTTCTTCTTTCTGATAGCCCTGCGAATTCAAGAAATCGGATAATCCCTGCCAGACATCCGGCGCATAACCTATGCGCCATTTTTTAATTGATTCTTCGGAAATTCCCCTTCCCAAAAGATATTCTTTGGCGGTTTTCCCTACAGTGCTTTCCTGCAATTGCTTTTCAAAAAACATTGTCGCCAGTTCGCAGATTTCATACAATCTTTGCCTTTCGGTCTGATATTTTTTATACTCGGGCGTCTGCTTTTTTAATTCCACTCCGGCTTTCTGGGCCAAGATTTTCAGGGCATCACCGAATTCCACGCCTTCAATTTCTTTTACAAAGCCGAAAACGTCACCTCCTTTTCCACAATTACCAACTACAAAATTTGACGTCATGTAAGAATGGTCTCTTGCAACGGTTAAGTTAAAGACATCTCCCTTAAAGTTTCTTTTTTTAATTTCCCTAATTGGACACAACCAGTATAAAACTTTTTCTTTAGGATCTTGATAAAATTGAGAAAAATTTAAGATTTGATCCTCTTGCCAGCGTATAGTAAAAGCTGCTTTGTGATGAACATTCTTTTTGTCGATTTTTTCTTTCTCCACATAAAAGCCAGGTGATTTTTCTAATCTTAATAAAATGTCTCTTATTTGTTCGGCTAAAACTAAAGAAATTGTAGTGATAGATTTATATCTTCTATCTTTTTTACACTTTGCAATCTTGCCACTATAGCCATCGCCTTTATAAATTGCTTCTAAAATTATTCTTTGTTTTTCCGGAAGAAGATATTGAAATTCAAAAGGAATATGCTTATTTTCTGCATGCAACCCACACAAATTCTCAAAAATATTAGATAATTTAGAATTACAAGCAGTGATTTCTATTCCGGTTCTTAAGCCTTTTTTTCGTAAATAAATTCCAGCTTCAATCCCAAAAATTTCCTTTATTAAGTTTTTAATTTCTACGGCAAATTTCTTTTCGTGGTTTCCCAAACTAAATCTTATATACGCTCGGTGATTACTACCTTCGGCAATATAATATCCGATTAATTTTAAAAATTTTTCATCCGCCCTTACCTTAACGGGTATCTCAGAAATATTTGGGCCAAAATTGCTTATTTTACGAGTATAATATTTATCTAAATCAACAATTTCAATATTTTTAACCTCTTGATTAATCGGATAAAGCAGATAGTCGTTAAGCGAAAGTTGATTAGCGGGTAATTTTTCTATTTTATATTTTTTATAAAATGGGTTTTTGCATTTTTTACAATTCCATTGGCATATTCTCGTTTGTCTGCTTTTGTGGGGACAATTTTTTGTCTTTATCACATACACTTCATGCTCAGCGGTTAAAGAAACAATTTGATTTGATTTTCTGCTTTTAACGTCAATTATCTCTCCTTTGTAGGGTCTCCAGAGGGTTCGAATTACCGGCATAAATTTTCCTTTATGAGTCAAAACTTTCTGTCCCACTTGAATATCTTCTATATTATGGAATCCTTTTTCTGTTTTAATTAAAGATTTAGCCGGAAAACATCCGAAACAATGCCAGATTTGGCGCGCCGGCGAAACAAAAAAAGAAGGTTTTTTTTCGGAATGAAAAGGGCAAAGAGCGCGGTAATTCGCTCCAGTTTTGTGAAGTTTGATGTAATTGCCCAGAACTTCAATAATATCAAGCCGATTTTTTACTTCCTCAATGGGAGAAGAAATCATTTTTATTTAAAATTGAATTCTACGTTTTTTTCGCCCTTTAAAATCTTATCTGCCATTTCTATTTCTTCTGCTATGCCTGCTATTAAATCGTAATTTTTCGCCTCTTCAATAGATACCCATTTATAATCTACATTTTCTTCGTTTAATTTAACATCTCCCGATTTCCAATCGCAATAATAACTCAAAGTAACTACCGGAATTTTGTCCGGCCGGATAAAAGCGAGGTCTAAAAGATAATTTAATTTTCCCACTTCCAACCCTACCTCTTCTTTTATTTCTCTTTTCAGCGAATTTTCCAATGCGTAATACCAGGTATCGGCTGTGGTTTTAGGAGTGTCTATATAATCCGTTACTTCCAGTCCGCCGCCCGGCACCGTCCACTTATTAGGAAAAACTTTTTTATCCGGACTCCGCTGAACTATTAAATATTTGCCGTCTTTTACAATAATCGCTGTTGAAACAATGCGATGCAATTCTACATTCTGGTTTTCCATAATTACCTTTCGTTCCAATCTATGCCTTTTCTTTTAGCGGCCTTTTTGGTAAATCCCTGCGGATACCTTTTTTTAAGTTTTTCAACGTTTTCTCCCAAAACTTCGTTAAAATCCCATTCGAAAAAATTGCAAATCATTGCCGCATACCACAAAGTATCTCCCAGATTCTCCCTGATGCCGGCTTTCTGGTCGTTTTTGTGGGAAAAAGTTTTTTTAATGCAGCCCGCCAGATCGCCGGCTTCGCCGGCGATACCCAGTCCCCAAGTCATGATCTCTTTTTCTTTGTCCTTGAATTTCTGGGCCGTCTTTTTGCAAAGTTTCTGGTACTCCTTAAGGTTTTTTATTTTCATTTTTTATTCTTTAATTTCGCAGAATTTGCTTAAAACTTCTTTTGCTTTCTCAAGATTTTTATCTTCAACCAAAACGTAATTGGTTTCGTAGGTGGAAACGTTAAAAATGCTGATTCCGGCTTCAGCTAACGGCTTTGCCAAAGAAGCGATGACGCCCACTGAAGACAATTCAACATCTCCCTCCAGCTTGAACGCCCGCCAATCTTCCTCAAATAAAACGCCTCCCGGAATTTTTTCCTGAGGACAAACGATTGATAATTCATCAGACGTTCTCGTAATTGAACAGAAACTGATGTCTTTTGACCAATCGGGAATGGGAGTATTTTTATTAAGATGACAAATGCCCAACTTTTCGGGCAACACGGATAACGTAAATTTTGGTGTGTCCATATGTTTTTTCTTAAATTAATTATTATTTTTGCGCGCGGAAGGGGTGGGATTTGAACCCACGATACCGGTTAAGGTATACCTGCTCTCCAAGCAGGCGCACTAGACCACTATGCGACCCTTCCAAATAATTACACTCGCATTTCTTTTAATATTTTTATCCTCTCCTCTATCGGCGGATGGGTTAAAAATAAATTTGAAAATTTCTTTTCCTTAAAAGGATTGGAAATGTATAAATGGGCCGTGGCCGTGGTAGCAGCTTTCAGCGGCGTTTTATCGGCTGCGATTTTTTCCAAAGCCCGCGCCAAACCGTCGGGATACCTTGTTAAAAGAGCGCCGGTGGCGTCAGCTAAAAATTCTCTTTTTCTGGAAATCGCCATCTGAATCAGCATGGCGATTAGCGGCGATAAAATCGCCAAAGCTAAACCGACTAAAGCCAGAATCGCGCCTGCCTGTCCGCTTCCCCGACTGTCTCTTCTCCTAAAACCCAGCCAGTTTGCCCTGAAAAACCAATCGGAAATAATGGTGACAAAACCCACCAGAATAACCACCACTGTCATTAAAAGCATATCTTTATTTCCGATATGCGACAATTCATGGGCAATTACGCCTTCCAATTCCACCCGGTCCAATTTCTCCAGAAGACCCTGGGTTATGGCAATGACGGCATGGTTTTTATCCCGGCCCGTGGCGAAAGCGTTGGGCTGCATTTCGGGAATAATGTAGATTTTGGGCAAAGGCAGGCCGGCCGTAATGCAAAGATTTTCCACCAACCGATAAACTTCGGGATTATCTTTTTTTTCAATCGGTTTTGCCCGGGCCAGCGCCAAAACAATTTTATCTGAATGCCAAAAACTGACAAGATTCATTATTAAGCTGAAAATTACGGCGAAAACTAGAATCTCGGGATTCTGGAAAGTGCGGCTGAAAATCCAGCCTAAACCTATAATTAAAACAAAAAACAGGAACACTAAAATCCAGGTCTTTCTGACGTTAGATTCGGCTTGAGTATAAAGAGTCATTTAGAAACTGACTTTAGGAACTGCTTTTTCTCCTTCTTCCGTTTGGAAGAATTCCGCTTTTTTGAATCCGAAGCCGTTTGCCAAGATATTCGTCGGGAAGGTTTCTGTCTTGATGTTAAACTCCATAACGTTTCCGTTATAGAAACGTCTCGCTGCCTGGATTTTATCTTCGGTATCTCTTAAATCTCTCTGGAGTTCCAGAAAATTGGTTGAGGCCTTCAAATCGGGATAATTCTCCGCAACCGCAAAAAGAGATTTTAATGCGCCTGACAAAACGTTTTCCGTTTCGCCTTTTTCCTTCATGCCGGTGGCTCCCATTGCTCGGGCCCGGGCTTCAGTCACTTTTTCAAAAAGTCCCCGCTCGTGGCTGGCGTAACCTTTGACCGTCTCCACCAAATTGGGAATCAGATCGTACCTTCTTTTTAACTGGACATCAATATCCGACCACGCTTCTCTGACGCGGTTCCTTAGAGTAATCAAGCGGTTATAAGCAAGAATTATCCAAAGAACTATTACGGCAATAATAATCAGAATAATTTGGGTAAGATTCATATTTTTTAAAAATTAATATTTAACAGACCTTTAACTATCTTATAGTATAGAAAATTATTCCGCTTTTGGCAATCAAAAGCCCCGCTTTCGGCGGGGCTTTTCTAATACAATTTAAATTAGTATTCTTCTCCCATGGGCGGCATTCCGCCTTTTTCTTTCTTTTCTTCCGGCTTTTCAGCCACCACGGCTTCGGTTGTTAAAATCATTGAAGCGGCTGAAGCTGAATTTTCCAAAGCGCTTCTCACAACTTTTGTCGGGTCAACAATGCCTGATTGGATTAAATCTTCATATTTCATTGTTTCGGCGTTGAAACCGAAACCGGCTTCTCTTTTCTTTACTTCTTCAACAACCACCGCGCCGTCAATTCCGGCATTTTCGGAAATCTGCCTGATGGGCTTTTCCAAAGCTCTTTTTAAAATGTTCAAGCCGGTTTTTTCATCGCCTTCCAAATTGAGATTTTCCAAAACCGGAATCGTTCTTAAAAGCGCCACGCCGCCGCCCGGCAAAATACCTTCTTCAATTGCGGCTCGGGTGGCATTTAAAGCATCTTCTGTTTTCCTCTGTTTGGCTTTTTGTTCCACTTCGGTGGCGGCGCCGACTTTAATAACCGCGACTCCGCCTGATAATTTAGCCAACCTTTCCTGCAGTTTTTCCTTGTCAAAATCAGATTCGGTAATTTTCAATTCCGATTTGATTTGTTTTACCCTGGCTTCAATGTCTTCTTTCTTTCCCTTGCCTTCAATAATGGTTGTTTTCTCTTTTACGGAAACCACTTTTCTCGCCTGACCCAATTGGCTCAGGGTGGTATTTTCCAATTTAGAACCCGTTTCCTCGGAAATCAGCTGGGCACCGGTAACAGCGGCTATATCCTGCAGCATTTCTTTTTTTCTGTCGCCAAAACCGGGCGCTTTTATGGCCAAAGTATTAAACATGCCTCTTAATTTATTTACCAGTAAAGTTGCCAAGGCGTCTCCTTCTATTTCTTCGGCAATAATCACCAATTCTTTTTTCCCGGCCTGAACCACTTTTTCTAGAACAGGCACTATTTCAGCCAGGGCCGAGATTTTTTTATCAGTAATCAAAATATAAGGCTCTTCCAGAATCGCTTCCATCCTCTCGGTGTCGGTAATCATATAGGGAGAAACGTATCCCCTGTCAAACTGAAGCCCTTTGACAATTTCTTTTTCCAAGCCGAATTTTTTTGATTCTTCAACCGTAATGACTCCGTCTTTCCCGACTTCGGAAACTATTTCAGCAATTAAATTTCCTATCTCGGCGTCCTGCGCCGAGATTGTCGCTACCTGGCTGATTTCTTCTTTTTTTGAAATGGGCTTAGCCATTTTTTTCAATTCTTCCACCACTGCCTTAACGCCTTTTTCAATTCCCCGCCTCAAAGCCAAAGGGTTGGCGCCAGCCGCCACATTTTTAAGCCCTTCTGACGTGATGCTCTGGGCTAAAACTACGGCGGTGGTTGTTCCGTCGCCTGCGGTATCGTTGGTTTTTTCAGCCACTTCTTTTATAATTTCCGCTCCCAAGTTTTCAACTTTGTCTTCCAGTTCAATTTCTTTGGCAATTGTCACGCCGTCATCGCAGATTTCGGGCGCGCCAAATCCTTTGTCTAAAACAACAAATCTCCCTTTGGGGCCCAAAGTGACTTTAATGGCATCGGTAATTTTATCAATGCCTGATTTTATTTTTTTTCTGGCATTTTCGCCGAAAAGAATTTGTTTAGCCATGTTTATTCAAGAATCGCAAGGATGTCTTCTTCTTTAGCTATTAAATATTCTTTATCCCCGACTTTAATTTCAGTCGGGCCGTATTTGGTAAATAAAACTTTGTCTCCCGCTTTAACTTCCAAGGGAATAAAGTTTCCTGTTTTGTCTTTTTTGCCCGGTCCCACAGCCAAAACTTTGCCCTCTTCGGGACTTTCTTTTTCCGCAGTTTCGGGCAACAAAATTCCGGTTTTAGTTTTTTCCTCTTCTTTTATCGGTTCAATTAAAATATGGTTTGATATTGGTTTGATTTGCATTTGCGTACAGTTTAATTAATAGCAAATTTATTTAATACGTTAACATTTTAACAACTTCTTCAAATATTGTCCAGTATAACTTTTTTTGTTTTTAGCAATCTCTTTGGACGTTCCTTCCCCAACGATACTGCCCCCTTTGTCTCCGCCTTCAGGCCCTAAGTCCACTATCCAGTCGGCGTTGCGGATAACGTCGAGATTATGCTCCGTGACCAAAACCGTGTTTCCTTTTTCAACCAAACCCTTTAAAACGAAAATCAGTTTTTTAATGTCGTCGAAATGAAGGCCGGTTGTCGGCTCGTCCAGAATATACAATGTTTTTCCCGTTGCTTTTTTAGAAAGCTCGGTAGCCAACTTCACCCTTTGGGCTTCTCCGCCGGATAAAGAAGGAGCCGGCTGGCCTATCTGAACATATCCCAGACCGACTTCATTCAAGGTTTTCAATTTTTCATAGAGCCCGGGAATATTTTTGAAAAACTCTAAGGCTTCTTCCACCGTCATTTCCAGGGCTTGGGAAATGTTTTTTCCTTTATATTCAATGGATAAGGTTTCCTCGTTAAATCTTTTCCCTTTGCATTCCGAGCACTGCACGTAAATATCCGGCAAAAAGTACATTTCAATTTTCTTTACTCCCTGGCCTTCGCAGGCCTCGCATCTTCCGCCTTTCACGTTGAAACTGAAACGGCCCGGCTGATAATTCCTGGCTCTCGCTTCTTTGGTTTTGGTAAAGAGGTCCCGGATATAAGCAAAGGCGCCGGTATAGGTTGCGGGGTTGCTTCGCGGCGTCCGGCCGATCGGCGACTGGTCAACCAAAACAACTTTATTCAGAAACTCCGTGCCTAAAATAGCTTCGTGCTCGCCCGGATGTTCCTTAGCGTGATAAAACTTTTTCAGCAAAGAACGGGCCAGAATATCGTTCATTAAAGAACTCTTACCCGAGCCCGAAACTCCGGTAATGCAGGTGAATTTACCCAAAGGAATTTTTACGTCAATATTTTTTAAATTATGCTCTTTGGCTTTTTTAATTATCAAATAATTTTGTTTTTCCTCCGTAACTTTCGGATCTAAACGCTTCTTTGATTTTACTTTTTCAACTTCCACTTTCTTTCTCCCGGCCAGATAATCGCCGGTCAAAGTATGGCTTTTTAAAATTTGTTTCGGCGTTCCTTTAAAAATTATTTTTCCGCCGTGCTTTCCCGCGCCAGGTCCGACATCAATTATCCAGTCCGCCGCCCTGATCGTCTGAGGATCGTGTTCCACCACTACCACCGAGTTTCCCAAGTCTCTTAATTGCTTTAAGGTGTCAATTAATCTTTTCTGGTCTCTCGCATGCAGCCCGATTGAGGGTTCGTCTAATATGTATAAGACCCCGGAAAGTTTGGAACCAATCTGGGTGGCCAATCTTATTCTCTCTTCCTCGCCGCCGGAAAGAGTATCCGCCTTCCTGTCCAAACTCAAATAATCCAGACCGACATCAATCAAAAACTGAATCCGGTTGAGAATTTCTTTTATTATCGGCTGGCTGACTTTGGCTTCATTGGGTTTTAAATAATGATTTCTTGGTTTTAACAAAAATTCAAAAAATTCCTTTGCTTTATCAATCTGGATTTCCACTATTCTATCAATCGATTTTTCCGCTATTTTTATTGCCAGAACTTCGGGTTTCAGCCGTTTCCCGTGGCAAACCTCGCATTGCCTCTCTATCATATATTGTTCAATTTCCTCCCTGGTATAATCCGAATCGGTTTCATGGTATCTTCTTTCCAGATTGGGAATCACGCCTTCGTATTTGGTGTCTTGGGAATTCTTTTCTCCGTATAATATTAAATCAATAATTTTTTGGGATAATTCTTTTACAGGAACGTTCAAGGAAAACTGGTGCTTTTCAGCCAATTCCTGAAGCTGCAACCAAAAATATCCCTGCCGGCCGACTTTATGAGAAGCGTGCGCCCAGGGAAAAATGGCGCCTTCGGCTAAAGTTAAATTCGGGTTGGGAATTACCAGTTTCGGATCAACCTCTAGTTTTTCGCCTAATCCCTGGCAAGAAACACAGACGCCAAAGGGAGAATTGAAAGAAAATAATCTCGGTTCTATCTCGGGCAGAGAAATGCCGCATGCTTCGCAGGCAAAATGCTCGCTGAATGTCAGGTCGTTGAATTTTCGTCTTTTGGTTTTCAGGTTTTGATTTATTACGACAATTCCCTTCCCTAATTTTAGGGCGGTTTCCAAAGAATCCATTAATCTTGATTTGTCCAAATCTCTGTCCAGGATTAATCTGTCAACCACTACTTCAATATCGTGTTTTTTTGTTCTTACTAAATTTTTTTCCAGAGCTTCTTCTATCCGGTAAATTATTCCGTCAATCCTTACTCTGACAAACCCTCCTTTTTGAATTTCTTCCATAATTCCCTGGTGTTCTCCTTTCTTGCCGCGGATTACGGGACCTAAAATCGCGATTTCAGTTTTCTTGGGAAGTTTTAAAATCTGGCTTTTAATCTGGTTAATTGTCTGGCGAGAAATTAATTTTCCGCATTTCGGGCAGTGAGGCTGGCCGATTCTGGCAAACAAAAGACGGAGATAATCATAGATCTCCGTAATCGTTCCAACTGTGGAACGGGGGTTATGAGCCGCTTTTCTCTGGTCAATGGAAATAGCCGGAGAAATCCCTTCAATGGAATCGGCGTCGGGTTTGTCCATCACGCCTAAAAATTGGCGGGCGTAAGATGAAAGCGATTCCACGTATCTTCTCTGGCCTTCGGCGTATAAAGTATCAAAAGCCAAAGACGATTTTCCGGAACCTGAAATGCCGGTAATCACCACCAGTTTATTCTTCGGAATATCAACATCAATGTTTTTCAGATTATGAACTCGGGTCCCGCGAATTTTAATGTATTCTTCTTTCATAAAGGTAGTCTATTATACTCTAAAATTCAGAAGGGTTCAAGGGATAGATAATCTCTCTGTCAATAGCATATAAATAAGATTAAAATAGATGTAATGAGAAAATTTTTACCGTGGCTGGTTTTAATCATTGTCGCCGCTTTAGCCGGTTTTATTTGCCTAACTGAAATTCAGCGATTTACTGAATTCATAGAATATGAGATGACGCTTAATTTTTCTTCGCAACTGAATAAAGAAAAAATGATTAATGTAATCCTGGTTGGAGATATGATGCTTGATAGAGGTGTAGAATATATGATTGAAAAAGAGGGCGGCGGAGATTTTAAATTTCCTTTTTTGAAAATCGCGGATTACTTAAATGGGGCGGATATTGTTTTCGGAAATTTGGAGGGGCCGATTTCCGACCAGGGCGAGAAAGTTGGCAGCATTTACTCTTTTCGGGCCAAGCCGGAAGCGATTGAGGGTCTAACTTTTGCCGGCTTTAATCTGTTATCCTTGGCTAATAATCATATGTTTGATTATGGAAGGCGGGCTCTTGAGGACACTTTAAACAGATTAAAAGAAGCGGAAATCGATTACGTTGGCGCGGGTTTTAACGCCACGGAAACTTTCTCGGCTGTTATCAAGGAGGTAAAAGGAATTAGGGTTGCTTTTTTGGCTTATACGAATTTGGGTTCGGAAAACTGGCGGTCTTGGGGAGAAAACTCGGGTATGGCTTGGATTTCGGAAAACGATTTTGAAAAAATAGAAGAGGATATAAAATTAGCTAAACAAAATTCGGATATTCTGATTGTTTCTCTCCATGCCGGAGAAGAATATCAAAAAACGCCTAACCAGTTCCAAACAGATTTTTCTAAAATGGCAATTGATGCCGGCGCCGACATGGTAGTTGGCCATCACCCGCACGTAATTCAAGGAAGTGAAATCTACAATAATGGCTATATCTTTTACAGTTTGGGAAACTTTGTTTTTGACCAAAGTTTTTCCGAAGAAACTATGGAAGGCCAGATGGTTAAAATTTTAATCAAAGGTAAAAAAATTAAACAAGTAGTTCCAGTAAACATTAAAATTAATGAATATTTCCAACCCTGTCTTTCTGTTGACAAATTCTGAATTGAAACAATTGCTTGAAAAGTAAACTTGTGCTACTATTAATCAATGATGAGCTTACTTTGGAATTTAATCGGCGGAGTCTTTACCCTCTGGTTGGCTCAAAGATTCGTTCCCGGAGTGGAATTTACCGGCGAAATGAAATATTTGATTTTAGCCGGCTGTTTTCTTGGATTGATTAATTTTTTCATCAAGCCGATTTTAAAAATCATCACTCTGCCTTTAAGAATTCTGACTTTCGGCTTAATCGGCCTGGTAATCAATATGCTGATTATCTGGGCGGTTGATATTTTCTTCCCGGAATTGGTCATTCAGGGCATTGTCCCGCTTTTCTGGACGAGTCTTATTGTCTGGGGCGTAGGGTTTATTCTCGGGCTTTTGTAAAAAACCATGCTACAGCAATATTTACCTTTATTTCAAATTGTCATTTCCATTCTCTTGATCATTTTAATCATGCTTCAGCAAAGAGGAACTGCTTTAGGTTCGGCCTTCGGCCAAGAAGGCGGATTTTACGCCACCCGGCGGGGAATCCAAAAAAAATTATTTTGGGCCACAGTAGCCTGCGGAACGCTCTTTATTGTTTCCTCTTTGTTAAATCTTTTGTTTTAGATGTCTCTTTTCCCCTCTCAATGGCCTTCCGGGTCGCAATGGAGGCAATTTTTTAAAGTTTTAAGCAGGAAAGAAAAAAAGATTTTCTTCGTTTTTTTGTTTCTGGCCGTTTTCAGCCTTCTTTTGCTCTTCTTCACTTTTTATTTTAAACATACGGAAATCGTACCGGATGATGACGGAATTTACATTGAGGCCGTCATCGGTTCTCCCCGCTTTATTAATCCCTTATATGCCGCCACTTCCGACGTGGACCGCGACTTAACCGAATTAATTTATTCCGGCCTGATGAAATATGACGCTGCGGCAACGGAACTTAATAAAATTATTCCGGATTTGATAAAAGAATATAAAATTTCGGAGGACGGCAAGGTTTATGAGTTTTACCTGAAAGATAATCTTTTATGGTCGGACGGCGCGCCCCTGACAGCCGATGATGTTGTTTTTACGATTAAAACAATTCAAAATCCTTCTTTTAAAAGCCCGATCAGGGCCAGCTGGCTGGGAGTGGAAGTGGAAAAAATCTCTGATTCGGGCATTCGCTTTGAATTAAAAAATCCTTCCACTGTTTTTTTGGAAAACTGCACGCTGAAAATCCTGCCCCAGCACCTTTGGGAAAAAATTTCAACGGAAAACTTCCCGCTTTCCATTTATAATCTGAAGCCAATCGGTTCCGGCCCTTATAAGTTAAAGAGTTTTACGCAGGATAATCAGGGGAATATCAAATCGATGGATTTGGTTGTAAATAATAATTATGCGGGTTCCCGCCCCCATATTTCTAAAATCGTTCTCTATTTCGTTAATAGCGAGAGTGAAATAATTTCGGCTTCCAAATCCAGGGAGATTAAGGGTTTTTCGCTTAGTTCCCTTGAAAAAGCTGGAAACCTTAAAGATTTTTCAGAATACCGTCTTTCGCTCCCGAGGTATTTTGCCTTATTTTTTAACCCGGTGAAGTCGGAAATTTTCTCTGATGATAAAATCAGAGAAGCATTAAATTACGGCACCGATAAAGAAGAAATTGTCAGGGAGGTTTTGTCGGGCCAGGGTGAAATTATTGATTCTCCCCTTCTGCCTGGAATTTACGGATTTGAAAACCCGACAACGACCTATGGATTTGATTTGGAAAAAGCCAAACAACTTTTAACTGAGGCCGGATTTACAGAAAACGAAAACGGCGTCAGGGAAAAAGACGTTAAAAAAGAACCGGCTTTCCAGTTTAAAAGCGTTTTGACTGTCGGCTCCCAGGGCGCCGAAGTCCAGGAATTGCAGAAATGTCTGGCTAAAGACCCGGAAATTTATCCTGAAGGGGAAATAACCGGCTATTTCGGAGGCAAAACCAAGGAAGCGGTAATCAAATTTCAGGAAAAATACGCCGAAACTATTTTAAAACCGGCGGGCCTGGAAAAAGGAACGGGCGACGTTAAAAAATCAACCATGGCTAAATTGAACGAGTTGTGTGCGGCTCCTTCAGAAGAAACCTTAGCGCTCTCTTTTATCATCAGCACGGTAAACCAGCCGGTTTTAATCAAAGTTGCCGACATTTTAAAAAATCAGTGGAAAAAAATAGGGGTTAATCTGGAAATAAAAACTTCTGATATTTCAACTCTGGAAACAGAAGTAATAAAACCGAGGAATTATGAAATAATTTTATTCGGCGAAGTTTTAGGAGCCGTGCCCGACCCCTACCCCTTCTGGCACTCTTCTCAGGTAAAAGATCCGGGATTAAATCTGGCCGGTTATGAAAATAAGGATTGCGATAAACTGTTGGAAGAAGCGCGCGAAACCCAGGATTTGGAACTGGCGAAAAAAGATTTGGAAAAGTTCCAGGATATTCTGATTAAAGACGCGCCGGCGGTATTCCTCTACAGCCAGGATTATCTTTATTTTGTCTCAAATGAAATCAAGGGAATTGACGCCAAAATAATTACCGATCCTTCAAAAAGATTTTCTGGGATTGAGAATTGGTATATAAAAACCAAAAGAGCATGGAAGTAAAAACTCAATTAAAAAATGAGAAACCGGATATAAAACGTTCCTTAAAAGAATTAAGGAGTGTTCTTTATGACCAGGAATGGTATAAGAAGGCAAAAAATTTCATTGTTTATTACGTCTGGCGGGGAGTAAAAAAGGAAGGCGATTTAAGATACGATATAACGATAATCCCGCCAAAAATGCTGGGAAAAGAGTTCCCGAAAACCAAAGGACACAAACATTTAAATAATTTTCAGGAATTAATCACGGTTTTGGAAGGTCAGGCTTTTTATCTCTCCCAGTGGGGCAAAAAAAATAAAATCAATAAAATTCAGGTCGTAAAAGCCAGAAAAGGCGACTGGATTATTATGCCGGCGAATTGCGACCATCTGACCATCAATCCGGCGAAAAAAAGATTAGTTATGGCCAACTGGTTGTCAAAAAAATGTAAAAGCGATTATTCTCTTTTTGAAAAATATCAGGGCGCCGGATATTATTACACCAAGACGGGCTGGCTAAAAAACAGGAATTATGCTAAGATAACTAAACTGCGTTTTAAAAAACCTCTCAAATCTTCTCCGAAGAATTTGGATTTTCTAAAAAAATGATAAAAAAAGCGATTATCCCCATCGCCGGACTGGGCACAAGATTTTTGCCTTTAAGCAAGATTATTGCCAAGGAACTTTTTCCTTTGGTTGATAAGCCGGTTTTGCAGTACATTACCGAGGAATTGGTAAAGTCGGGAATAAAAGAAGTGGTTTTCGTCAACCGGCCGGAGAAGAAAATGGTTTTGAATTATTTCAAGAAATATCTTACTAAAATCCCGGAGGTTGAAGAAATTTTAAAGTTAAGAAAGAAAAACGCCCTTTTAAGCGAACTGCGGGGATTGGAGGAAATTTCAAAAAAGATTTCTTTTTCTCAGGTAATCCAAAAAAAACCCCTGGGAGACGGCGATGCCATATTAAGGGCGGGGAAATTATTAAACAAAAATCCTTGCGCCGTTCTGTGGGCCGATGATGTGGTGGAGGGAAAAACCCCCTGCATTCTTCAGTTAATCAGGGCGTTTGAAAAATATAAAAAACCGATAGTCGGCCTCTACCGGGTTCCTAAAGAAAGTTTTCAGTTTTACGGAATGGCCGGCGTCAAAAAGATAAAAGGCCGGGTCTATAAAATTGAAAAGATTGTAGAAAAACCAAAAACCTTAAAAGACGCTCCTTCTAATTTGGCGATTATCGGAAGATTAATTCTTACACCGCAGGTCTTTGAATGGCTTAAAAAAGCGCCCCTCAACAAAAAACGGGAACTGATAACCAGCGAGGTTTTGGCTGAGAAAATAAAAGAAGGGGAAGAAGTCCTGGGTTACGAGTTTGAAGGCAAGTGGCTGGAGTGCGGAAATAAATTGGCTTATCTGAAATCAAATTTTTATCTTTCTTTAAAACATCCTAAATTCGGCAGGGAATTAAGAAAATTCCTTGCGGGCATGGCGGAATGGCAGACGCACTAGGTTCAGGACCTAGTGAGAGCAATCTCGTGGAGGTTCAACTCCTCCTGCCCGCACATGAAAACAATATCACATAATTTAAAAATAATTCCTTTGGGAGGACTGGGAGAAGTGGGAAGAAATATGACGCTTCTTGAATATGAAGGGAAGATTTTGATTTTGGATATGGGGTTCAGGATGCCTGAAGAAGGCATGCCGGGCGTAGATTACATAGTTCCGAATACCAGTTATCTGAAAGGAAAAGAAAATAATATTTTAGGCGTTGTTTTTACGCACGGCCACTATGACCATATCGGCGCTATCCCCTATTTAATTAAAAAAATCTGGAGGCCCGATTTGCAATTTTTCGCCTCTCCCCTGACTAAGGGAATAATTTTAAAAAGAGAGGACGAATTTCCGAATCTGCCGCATTTAAAGGTTAATGAAGTAAGAAACGGCTCAAAAATCAAATTGGGCGTTTTTCAGGTTGAGTTTTTCAGGCAAAACCACAACATCCCTGACAACTTGGGGCTGTTTATCAGAACCCCGATAGGCAATATCATTGATACTTCCGATTTTAAGTTTGACCCGAATCCGGTAAACGATTTGCCGACTGATTTCCAGAAACTCAGGGCTTTTGGCAGAGAAGGCGTGTTATTGCTGATGTCAGATTCTACGGGAGCTGAAGAAGAAAACCATTCTCTTTCTGAAAAAACAATTGAGGAAAATCTGGAAGAAATTTTCAAACGTTCCTCGGGCAGAATCATTGCCGCCACCTTCGCCTCTTTGATTAACAGAATTCAGCAGATCATTTCTTTGTCTGAAAAATACGGGAGACACGTGGCCATGGAAGGATATTCGATGAAAAGTAATGTTGAAATTTGCAGGATTTTGGGATACATCAAATCAAAAAGGGGAACGATTATTTCAACCAAAGAAACTCACAAATATCCTGATTCAAAAATCACCATCTTGTGCACCGGCGCTCAGGGCGAGGCCGACGCGGCCCTGATGCGGATTGCCCAGAAAGACCACAGGTTTTTGCGCCTCAGAAAGGGAGATTCCGTTATTCTTTCCTCTTCGGTTATCCCCGGCAACGAAAGAACGGTTCAAATTCTTAAAGATAATATTTTGCGCCAGGGAGTAAAAGTTTTCCATTATAAGATGATGGATATCCATGCCGGAGGCCACGCTCAGCAGGAAGAACTGATTGAAATGATAAAAATGATCAGGCCCAAATTCTTTTTGCCGATTCACGGCCAGTATTCCATGCTGGTAAGCCATGCCCAATTGGCCCTGGAAGCGGGCGTGCCCGAGAAAAATGTCATTGTGGCTGAAAACGGCCAGATTATCAACTTGAACCAAAAAAGGATTTTAATTGAAAAAGGCGAAGCGCCGTCAAGCTACGTCATGGTGGACGGCCTGGGAATCGGGGACGTCGGAGAAATAGTTTTAAGAGACCGGCATATGCTGGCCAAGGACGGCATGTTTGTCATTGTCGCCATAGTGGATAAACAAACTGGCAAGGTAAGAGGCTCTCCTGATATAATATCAAGAGGCTTTGTTTATTTGAGAGAATCCAAGGATTTACTGAAAGAAACCAGAAAAAAAGTAATCGGAATTATTAATGAAATAACGACGGAGGGCGGAGCGGTAAACTGGACCTATGTCAAAGACGAATTAAGAAACCGGGTTGGCGAATTCCTCTTCCAAAAAACAAGAAGAAGACCCATGGTGCTGCCGGTCGTTATCGAAGTATAAAAATATGAAAATATTTAGCGGTATCAGGCCTACGGGCGAACTGCATATCGGAAATTATTTGGGAGCCATAAAACAATGGATTGAGCTTCAGGAAAAAAATGAGTGTATTTTTTGCATTGTTGATTTGCACGCCGTAACCACTCCGTATAAATCAGGTGAACTGCAGAAAAACATTCTGGAACTGGCCGTGGCTTATCTGGCCGCCGGCTTAAAACCGGAAAAATGCGTCTTTTTTATCCAATCGGAAGTTAAAGAACATGCTGAACTTGCCTGGCTTTTGGGAACTTTTACCCCCCTAGGAGAACTTTACCGCATGACCCAGTTTAAGGAAAAATCCAAAAAACATCCCGAATATATTAACGCCGGACTTTTAAACTATCCCCTTTTGATGGCGGCTGATATTCTGCTTTATCAAACCGAAGCGGTTCCGGTGGGCCTGGATCAGCAGCAGCACGTGGAATTGACCCGGGAAGTCGCGAGGCGCTTCAATAAAAAATTCGGTAAAGTTTTTGTGGAGCCGAAATCTCTGTTACCCAATGTGGGAGAAAAAATAATGTCTCTCCAGAATCCCAAGAAAAAAATGTCAAAAACCGACCATCCCCAGGGATGCATCGGCTTGTTTGATACGCCGGAAGAAATAAAAAAGAAAATAATGTCGGCTGTCACCGACACGGGAAAACAAATAAGATATGACGAGAAGAAAAAACCGGGCATCTCCAATTTACTGACTATTTACTCTCTGTTTTCGGAAAAAACAATCAAAGAAATTGAAAAGAAATTTGAAGGAAAGGGGTATGCCGAATTCAAAAAATCCCTGGCTAATTTGTTAATTGATTCTCTGGCGCCTTTCCAAAGAAAAAAACAAGAGTTCCTCTCGCGGGAAGTTTATATTAAAGAGATTTTAGAACAGGGCAAAAGAAAGGCCCAGATTCTGGCTCAGACCACCATGCAGGAAGTCAAAAAAAAGATGGGTTTAAGTTAATAAATCAACTCCGCTGTCGTTTAAATACTTACAGCCTTCGCTTTCCAAGAGGTCAAAAACCTCTTTTTGTTTTTCCGAAAGAAGTTTATTACTGGTTGCTTCGGCGGTAAAACGCAGCACCGGATCGTTGGCCGATGGCCTTAGGTTGAAATTCCAATCGGGATACCGCACTGTCAGGGTGTCAAAATCAGAAATATCAGCATCGGAATACTTTTCCCTGACTTTATCCAAAATTTTATCCATGACATTTATTGCTTGAGGGCTTAAATCATCTGTTTCGGAAAACCCCGGTAAAATAAAATTATATTCGCCGCTTACGGGAAAGTTCCGGCGTCCGTCTTCGGTCAGTTCCCCCAAAGTTTTACCGCTTTCTGATATTATCTGAAGAATCTGCAAGAACGCTATTAAACTGTTTTCCACCATATACCTTCCGAAGTTATAGTAAATATGGCCGGAACATTCTCCGCCAAAGATGGCATTTTCTTTTATCATCCGGTTCTTAAAAAAGGTGTGCCCTACCAATTCCATTTTGGGAAGACCGCCGGCCTTAATAATTTTCTCTTTAATATAGCGGCTGGCGCGGACATCATGTAAAACCACCCTTCCCGGATTTTCTTTGCATAATTTTTCTGCGATTAAAGCATTAATATAAACTCCGAAAATATAATCCCCGTTTTCATCAATAAAAAATATCCTGTCGGCATCGCCGTCAAACGCCACGCCCAAGTCGGCTTTTAACTCTTTCACTTTCTCTGCTAGTTGCTGTCGGTTTTCTTTTAAAAGGGGGTTGGGCTGATGGCCGGGATAACGACCGTCCAGAGCCCAATTAAGTTTAACAAACTTTATTTGGGGCAATTTTTTTTCTAAATTATCAATTTCCAAAGAGCCTACGGCATTGGAAGCATCAACCACAACTTTCAAAGGTTTAATTTTCTTAACGGCAACGAACTTTAAGGCCTGATTTATAAAATCCTTCCAGACGTTTTTTTCTGAAATTTTTCCCTTTCTTTCTGATTTTACTTCTTCGTAGAGCAGAAAATCTTCTTTTAACTTCTCCATTCCAAAACCTTTTCCAAAAGGACTGGCTTTGGGTCCTAAGATTTTTATACCGCTCAAATGACCGGCGGAATGAGAGGCCGTAACCTCCAAACCCATATCATATTTATAATTGCCTGCGGAAAAATAAACCACGTCGGTACCGGCCAGGCCAATATCAATCACATCAGCTCCCTGGTCAATAATTCCTTTAATTAGGGCCTGGTGGATTTTAGGCGTTGCCAAACTGATATCGCGGCCGATAACCGCATTTTTAGCATGAAAAGTCCGCACCAAGAGTCGGGCGATTTTATAACAGATTTCATCATTAATGTCCCTCGGGTATTCTCCCCTTATGTCGTAAGCACGGAAAATTTCCATAATTTTAGCGGGTTGATTTTCGCACAATTATAGTATATCATAAATTTTATGAGTTTCTCGGTTGGAATAGTCGGATTACCGAACGTCGGTAAATCCACTTTATTTAAGGCTCTCACTAAAATTAAGGTTGATATTCAACCCTACCCTTTTACTACCATCCATCCTAATGTGGGGGTGATTGCCGTTCCAGATGAAAGATTGATAAAGATTGCCGAGGTTATTAGGCCCGAAAAAATTACCCCCACCATCATTGAATTCGTTGATATAGCGGGATTGGTAAAAGGCGCCCACAAAGGCGAGGGTTTGGGAAACCAATTTTTGGCCGAAATCAGGAACTGCAATGCGATTTTGGAAATAGTGAGAGTTTTTAGCGATCCGAACGTTGAGAATGTAACGGGAAAAATTGATCCGGAAAGCGATATGGAAACCATAAAAACCGAGTTGGGACTGAAAGATCTGGAGAGCAAGGAAAAAGAAAATCTTTTAAGCGAAAAACCGGTTATCTATCTTTTAAATACCAACGGCAAAAGCGAATACGGAACTCCGAAAACGAAGCATTTGGTGCTGAATTTGAAAGACGAGTTGGAAATTTCCGAATTGTCGGATCCGGAGAAAAAAGAACTGGGTATGGAATCTCATCTTGACCAACTTATTCTTGCCTGCTACAATATTCTTGACCTTATTACGTTTTATACAATAACGGGCGGGAAAGAAACGAGAGCCTGGACGCTGAAAAAGGGAGGCAGCGCCCCCGAGGCGGGCGGCGTTGTCCATTCCGATTTCAAAGAAAAATTTATCAGGGCCGAAGTAATCCCCTGGCAAAAATTAATTGAGGCCAAGGGCTGGAAAGAGGCCCGGGAACTAGGCTGGTTAAAAATCGCCGGCCACGATTACCTAGTCCAGGACGGCGACGTCATAGAATTTAAAATTTAAATGAAACATTACGAATTAACATATTTAATAACGCCTGAATTATCCGAAGAAACAGTTTCAGCCTTTCAAGAAAAGGTGATTGTTTTAATTAAAGAAGAAGGGGGAAGTTTGGAAGAAGTGAAAACGCCTTTGATTAAAAAATTGGCTTATTCATTAAAAAAACCTAATTTGCCCAAAAAGTATGATGAGGCGTATCTGGCAGTTTTAAACTTTCAATTAAGCCCGGAAAAAGTAGCGGATTTAGAAAAAAAACTGAAAGCTGAAAACCAGATTCTCCGCTATCTGCTGTTAACCAAACGTCCGGTTAAAAAACTTGAATATGCGCCGAGAAGAATGCCCCTCAAGTCATTAGTGGAAAAACCCAAAGTTGTTCCGGAAGAGAAAAAGGTCGAATTAAAAGAAATTGAGAAAAAATTAGAAGAAATTCTTAATGAACCTCAATAAAGCGTTTTTAATCGGCCGCTTAACGCGCGACCCGGAAACAAAAGCCCTGCCTTCGGGCCAATCGGTAACAAATTTCGGTCTGGCAACCAGCCGTTTTTTCACTGATAAAACGGGCCAGAAACAACAGCAAGCGGATTTTCACAACATCGTCCTTTTCGGAAAACTGGCCGACATCGCTTCTCAATATCTGACCAAGGGCTCCTTGGTTTTAATTGAAGGAAGAATCCAAACAAGAACCTGGAAAGATTCTTCGGGAAACTCAAGGTCCAGGACGGAAATCGTCGGAGAAAGAATCCAATTAGGTCCCAAATCGGCTGGTAAAGTAATGCCCGCCCAAAAGGAGCCCGGAGTCGCCCAAGAAGATATCCCTGTTATTGAAGAAGAAATAGACGTAAAAGATATTCCATTTTAACTTATGCCTTGCTTTTTTTGCCAAAGAAACGTCAAAGAAATTGATTTTAAAGAAGCGCAACTTTTGCGCAATTTTATTTCGAGTTCGGGAAAAATTAAAGCAAAAAAAAGAACTGGAGTTTGTTCCAGTCACCAGAGAAAATTAACGAAAGCCATTGAAAGAGCAAGGTTTTTAGCCATCCTCTCTCCTTCCGGCAAATAAAGCGTCTCTGATTTTCTTTGTAATTTCAGGGTTTTGTTTTAAAAACTCCCGGCTGGCCTCAAGGCCCTGGCCGAGCTGCGTTTCTTCAAACTGAAGCCAAGAACCGGCTTTTTTTATTACTTCTGATTTTACGCCCAGGTTTAAAATGTCTCCGACATAGGAAATGCCTTCGTTATAATAAATATCGAATTCAGTGGTTTTGAAAGGCGGAGCAACTTTATTTTTTACTATTTTTGCTTTGATTCTTGAGCCTATAATTTCATCCCTCTGTTTTATCTGGGCGATTCTTCTTAAATCAATTCTTACTGAGGCGTAAAATTTTAGCGCCAGGCCCCCTGACGTTGTTTCCGGATTTCCAAAAAAAACTCCGATTTTCATTCTGGTCTGATTAATAAATATAAGTACGGTTTTAGTTTTAGAAATAATTCCGGAAAGTTTTCTCAGGGCCTGCGACATTAATCTGGCCTGAAGTCCAATCTGGAACTCTCCCATTTCTCCGGCAATTTCTGCCTGAGGAACCAGGGCGGCTACCGAATCAACAACAATTATATCAACATCGCCTGACTTAACCAGCATCTCAACAATTTGAAGAGCCTGTTCCCCGGAATCGGGCTGGGAAATTAAAAGATCGTCAGTTTTTACTCCAATTTTTCCCGCATAGTCGGGGTCCAAAGCGTGCTCGGCATCAATAAAAGCGCCTACTCCGCCTTGTTTTTGGGCTTCGGCTAAAATATGAAGCGCTAAGGTTGTTTTCCCGCTTGATTCAGAACCGAAAATTTCAATTACCCGACCACGCGGAACTCCTCCCACGCCCAAAGCCAAATCAAGAGATATGGAACCTGTAGGAATCACATCAACATCAACCGCTCTCACTTCTTTCAGTTTCATAATCGCTCCTTCGCCAAATCTTTGTTTTATTTCAGCCACCGCATCTTGAAGTTCGTTTGATTTTTCGTTTTCTTCTTTCTTTTTAACCATGTATTTTTATTTTAACACTGTTTAAACTTTTTGCCACTCATCTTTTTCCCCATTATTGCCAGGATTGTTGGTGTCGGTCTTAAAATAAACCTCTCGGGGTTTAGCCCCATCGGCCGGACCGACTATCCCCTGTTCTTCAAGCATATCCAGAAGCCGGGCTGCTCGGGCGTAACCAATTCTTAATCTTCTTTGCAAATAAGAGGCTGATGCTTTTTTAGCTTCCAGAACCGTTCTTTTTGCTTCTTCATACAGCAGATCTTCTCCGGCTAAAAAATCTTCAAATCCGGGAGATTCGTTTTCCAAAGTTTTTTCAAGCTCTTCGGCTAAATGATTTTCTAGAATTCCTTCTTCTATTTGAGGCGCAGGATTCTCGGATTTTATGTAATCCACCACTTTTCTTATTTCTTTTTCCGAAACATAGGCGCCCTGGACTCTTTTTGGTTTGGCCACTTCGGCTGAAACAAACAGCATATCGCCCAAGCCCAGCAATTTCTCGGCGCCCGCCATGTCTAAAACCGTTCTGGAATCAACCTGAGAAGCAACCTGAAAAGTAACACGGGAAGTAACGTTAGCTTTGATTAAGCCGGTAATTACCTCCACTGAAGGCCTCTGGGTTGCTAATACCAAATGAATGCCGACGGCTCTTGACATCTGCGCCAATCGGACAACTCCGGCTTCCATTTCTCTTCCTTTAGCTGCCATCAAGTCCGCCAGTTCATCAACGATCAAAACAATATAAGGCAGGGTTTCGCCCCCTTCTTTTGAAACTTTCGCATTGTAACTGTTAATATCGCGGGAACCGTTTCCTGACAAAACATCAAATCTTCTTTCCATTTCAGAAGTCAGCCATTTTAAGGAATTGACCGACCTCTGGGCGTCAAAAATGACCGGAGTCAAAAGATGAGGCAGTTCGTGATAGGCGGAAAATTCCACTCTTTTCGGGTCAATCAGAATAAATCTTAAAATTGCAGGCGAGTTCTGATAAAGTAAGGACGCTATTAAACTGTTTAAGAATATGGTTTTCCCCGTTCCGGTGGAACCGGCCACCAATAAATGGGGCATACGGGCCAGGTCGGCGTAACAAGGAGCGCCGGAAACGTCTCTCCCTAGAACAATGGTTAAGGTAGAGGCTGAATTTTGAAAAACGGGGTTGGAAATCAATTCTCTCAATCTGACTTTGCATCTTTCTTTATTCGGCACTTCAATACCGACTAAGGGTTTTCCGGGAATGGGCGCCTCAATCCTAATCGGATGACTTGCCAAAGCTAAAGAGAGATTGTTGTTTAAACCGGTAATTTTTGAAAGTTTAATTCCGTCAGCCGGCTTTAAGGCATATTGAGTAACAGTAGGACCGATGTTTATTTCCGACATTTCCACCCCTAAGCCGAAGTTTTCCAGGGTTTTTTTGATAATGGCGGAATTAGTTATTGTGTCGCCGGCAGTGGGCTTGCCCTTATCCGCTTCCAACAACTCTATGGGCGGAAACTGGTAGGCGCCCGATATGGCTTTTATCGGCTGAGAGATTGGTTTTTCTTTTAATTCCAAAATGGATTCCTCCAGTTTAGATGAAGTTTCTCTTATTTTCGGTTCTACTTCTTTAATTTTAAATTGGGGCGCAAAAATTTTTTCAATCAAAGACGGTCTTTTTTCTTCCTTGGAGGAAACGATCTTTTCTGATCTTTCGCCTTTTTCAGCTTTTTTAATTTTCGGCCCTGAAATCAAATGCCAAAAAACCAATCCGCCGATTAAAATTATCGCTCCGAAAATAATTTCACTTACTAAAACGCCGAAAAGCTTCAAAAAGGGAAAGCTAAAAATATATCCTATTAAGCCCCCGTTTTTTTCGCCTCTGTCTAAAATTTCCAAAATTCCGGCAACGCCTATAATTAAAATTAAAATGCCCAGAATTGCCGGGCCTAAAAACTTATCGTATCTGGTTTTAAAAAAAACCAGTCCTCCCAAAACGAAAATAAGAGGAATGATAAAAACCGCTTTGCCAATTAAAAAGGTAAGGCCTTCCATAATTGTCTTACCTGCTACGCCGGCTAAGTCAAAGAAACTTAGGGCGACAATCGCGGCCAGAATTAAAATCAATACTCCCCAAATCCATTTTTTGGTTTCCTCGGGCAAGGCAAACATATTTGGTTTGCCAATTTTTCCCTTATTCTTTTTTTGGTTTTTTTTGTGATTCTTTGCCATTCTTCCTTCTGGTCACTGATTTTTCTTTAATCTCTGATTTCTCCTTAATCTCTGATTTCTTTTTAATCTCTGGTTTCTCCATTTTACCACTTTCTTTCCGTTTAAAACCAGTGCCGGCCGGAATCAGCTTCCCAATTATTACGTTTTCTTTCAGTCCCCGCAGTTTATCTTCCCTACCTTCCAAAGCGGCTTTAATTAAAACTCTTGAAGTTTCCTGAAAAGAGGCGGCGGACAGAAAACTGTCGGTTGTTAAGGCAACTCTTGAAACCCCCAATAAAATCGGGATGCCTTTCGGCTGATCCTTTTTTTCTTTTTTAAGCCGGGCGTTTTCTTCCAAAAATATCGCTCTTTCAACGATTTCGCCGATGGAAAACACGGAATCGCCGGGTTCTTTTATTTTTAACCTGGAAAACATCTGGCGGCAGATTATTTCAATGTGTTTATCGTTAATCAGCGCTCCTTGGGAAACGTAAATTTTTTGGATTTCCCTGATGACATAATTCTGGGTTTCTTCTTTTCCGGCCAGTTTAAATAATTCTTTTAATTCCAAACTCCCTTCGCAGAGCTGCTGGCCTTTTTTAACGATTTGGCCGGCTTCCACCCAAATGGCCGTTTTGGGAGGAATCAGATATTCAACAACGCCTAATTTTTCCTTCTTATTTTTAATTTTCGGTTTATCTGTTAGGGCTTTGGGCTTGATTCTTATCACCCTGTCTTGGGTTATTTCCAAAACTTTGCCGTCAACTTCTGAAATTTGG
>Ga0154691_103_pt3 | contig 33883 bp, 32 predicted proteins | sample Rifle2008BG13ft_FD_116120 | JGI IMG/M metagenome (GOLD analysis project Ga0154691, IMG submission 116120) | Candidatus Nealsonbacteria bacterium RBG_13_42_11 | reverse complement strand
CGCGATTCGGGAGGAACGCCCAAAAATCAAAATGGCGGGGCCGTCGCAAGAGCCGAAACCGAATTGGAGCCAGCGGAGACCGAACCTCCCTTGGCTTATCCTGAAGGGATTGTTTTCAGTGAAATACTGCCTTCTCCCGAAGGAGCTGACTCAGAAGGAGAATGGATTGAAATTTTCAACAGTAATGCTTTTGAGGTTAATCTTTCGGGCTGGCAAATTACCGACGCGCAGGGCGCTGTAAAAACCTATACTTTTCCTGAGGGAACTAAAATTAAATCAAAGGAATACTTGGTTGTTTCTCGGCCGACCACAAAAATCACTTTAAATAACGACGGCGACGAATTAAAGATGACTCAACCAAACAGTAAGGTGGTTGATAATATCGTGTACGAAGCTGCAAAAACGGGCGAATCTTACGGTCTTCTTATTAATAGCGCCGGAAAAAAAGAATGGATTTGGAGCGCCAATCTTACTCCTGGCGCCGAAAACGCAATTTTGGCTCCGGTTGCTCAAACTGAAAAAGAAAAACAAGGGCCCGACTCGGAAGAAAAGAAATTGGCAACAGTTGTTTCGGGCCTTAAAGGAACAACTGAAAAAGATGCTGATTTTTTACCGCCGGCGTTTCTGGCTTTAATCATTGCTCTCTTTTCGGGTTCCCTAATGCTTTTTTTGAAAAAGAAAGCCAGGTCTTCTCAAGGGGTTGAATTAAGATAAAAATCTGTTAAGATACTCTTGGAAACAAAATGTCAGGACACTCCCACGCCAAAACAATTAAACATCAGAAAGAGCTTACCGACAAAAAAAGAGGCCAGATTTTTTCAAAAATGGCCCGGGTGATTTTAGTTGCGGTAAAAAAGGGCGGCACTGACCCTGATACCAATTCCCAGTTAAGATTGGCGATTGAAACCGCTAAGAAGGTAAACATGCCGAAAGAAAATGTGGAACGGGCAATAAAAAGAGCTGCGGGCGAAGGGGCTGAAGAAAGTTTTGAAGAAATTTCATTTGATGCTTACGGTCCCGGCGGAATCGCGCTTATAATTGAAGGGATTACCGATAATAAAAACAGGACGTTGGGAGAAATAAAACAGATTCTAAACCAACACAACGGAAAATTAGCCAGCGAAGGATCGGTAAAATGGCTTTTTAATAAGCTGGGCGTAATAATTATAAACAGCCGGGAACAGGCCTCGGAAATAAAAAAAGAAGACCTGGAATTAAAAGCGATTGAGGCCGGGGCTGATGATACCTACTGGCACGATGACAGTTTGGATATTTACATGAAGCCCGAGGATTTGGAAAAAGTAAAGAAAAATTTGGAAGAAAAAGGAATTAAAATTGATTCCACCTCCTTGGATTTGGTGGCTAAGGAGGAAATAACCTTGGGCGGTGGAGAAAAAGCTGCCTGCGAAAAACTTTTTGATGCCCTGGACGAAAACGATTCCGTTCAGGAAATTTATTCTAATTTAAAAGAATAGCTCTATCCATGATCATACTTGGAATTGACCCCGGCACCGCCAGTACGGGCTACGGTGTAATTAAAAGACTTGAATCGAAAACTAAACGTTTCCGATGTTTGGATTACGGCGTAATCAAAACCCAGCCCATTTTCACCGCCCCCGAACGTTTAATGAAGCTGAATAACGACCTGGACAGATTAATTAAAAAATACCAGCCCGAGGTTCTGGTTATGGAAAGCCTTTATTTTTTTAAGAATTTTAAAACCGCTATTCCGGTAAGTCAGGCTGGAGGAGTAATCTTACTCACGGCCGCAAAAAATAAACTTCCCGTGCACCAATTTACTCCCCTCCAGGTGAAATTGGCCGTCGGCGGTTTTGGCAGGGCGGAAAAAGAAGTTGTCCAAAAAAAGATAAAATCTCTTTTAAAATTAAAAGAGGCCCCGAAGCCCGACGACGCTGCCGATGCCTTGGCCATTGCAGCCACCTTCTGTCTTTACAAAAGGCATAAAGCATAAACCCTTGACAATTTTTTTGAAAAGAATATAATTGCCATTAGAAACATCTGAGCATATAAACTTATATGCTTAGGAAAAGTCGATATTGAAAAAGAAATTAGCTCCGCAAAAAGCGGAGCGAAATAGTTAATAAGGAGAATATAAAATAAAAATATGATTTACGAAGAACAAGAACCTCAATCCTTTGTTAATCAAGAAGAAGGCACTGAGGAAGGTACTGACGAAGAAAAAACTCCTAAAGAAGAAAGTACCGAAGAAGAAACTCCTGAAATTTAGTTTCAGAAAACGCTTCTCAGAAACAAAAAATCCCGCCTATAGCGGGATTTTTTGTTTAAATAGATTTTATTTTGGCGAATTTTCTTTTCCCGGCCTGGATTATCAAACCATCTTTTGTTTCAACGTTTTTTCTCCAGTCGTCCTGAATTTTATTATCAATCTTAATTCCTTTTTGTAAAACTAGACGTCGGGCTTCGGACTTAGAAGAAACCAGTTTTGTTTTTACCAACAAATCAAGAATGTTCAGATTTTTATCTTTAATGTTAATTTCCGGTATTTTTGTCGGCAATTCTTTTTCTTTAAAGACGCGGTTGAATTCTTTTTCAGCCAAAAGGGCTTTTTCTTTACTATGACAGGTTGCCACAACTTCTCTGGCTAATCTGGCTTTAGCTTCTCTGGGTTTGTTTAAAAAATTTTTTACTTCATCTAGGGGAACATCGGTTAAAATTTCAAATCCCACCTTAATAAGAGAATCCGGCCAGGACATAATTTTGCCGTACATTTCTCCGCTTGGCGTATCCAGGGAAACCAGATTCCCTTCGGTTTTACCCATCTTTTTTCCTGCGGAATCGGTTAACAACCTAGTGGCTAAAACGAACTTTTCTTTGTTTTTCATTTTTTTTATCAAATCGCGGCCCGCCAGCATATTAAAAGATTGGTCATTACCTCCGATTTCCAAATCAACGTTCATGGCGACGCTGTCGTAGGCCTGAAATACGGGGTATAAAAACTCGTGTAAATGAATTTCTTTACCATCTTTTATCCGTTTTTGAAACATGTCCCTTTCCAGTAATCGGGCTACGGTAAAACAAGAGGCGAGCTTAAGCATGTCTGCCGGTTTTAATTTATTAGCCCACGCTTCGTTGTTTAAAAACTTAATGTTTGGCTTTTTTGTGTCTAAAATTTTGCCAATCTGTTTTTTATAATCTTTGGCGTTTTCTAAAACTTGCTTGCGGGTTAAGGGTTTTCTAAGAGCCGCCTTATCGGTTGGGTCGCCAATAGTAGCTGTAAAATCTCCTATTAAAATAATGATTTCATGCCCTAAGTCCTGAAATTGACGCAATTTTCTTAAAACCACCATGTGGCCGACATGAAGTTTGCCCGTAGGGTCAATACCAATATAAATCCTGAGTTTTTTGCCGGACCTTAAAACGCGCTCCAGCGCTTTGTGACTGGGATAAATATTTTCTACTCCTCTTGTTAAAGCTTCTTCAATTTTTTGGGAATTAATGTTAGCTTTCATGGATTTTATTTCATCTTATCAAAATTAATAAAAATTGCCAATTGGCCTTAATTTTTATAAAATAGAGTTGTGCCTTATCGGATTTTTCATCGTAAAACCTATCGGGAGAGCAAAGAAAGGAAGAAAGTTTCTCGTTTTGTTAAAATAACGGGGGGTCTTTTTTTGTTTCTCGTTTTTTGTTCTGTTGTTTTATTTATCTATTACGCGAAAGATCTGCCGCGGCCGGAAAAATTTACCGAGAAACAATTTGCTCAATCAACGAAAATTTACGACCGCACGGGAAAAGTATTGCTTTATGAAATTTACGGGGAAGAAAAAAGAACCTTGGTTTCCTTGAATCAGATACCTGACTTGCTAGAACAGGCTGTCATTGTCACGGAAGATATTAATTTTTATCACCATTTCGGAGTTGATTTTAAGGGGATACTCAGATCAGTCCTAATTAATTTAAAACTGAAAGAGGCGATGTATGGCGGTTCCACTATCCCCCAGCAGCTAATCAGGTCAACCTTTTTCTCCACTGAAAAAACTATCAGTAGAAAATTCAGAGAAATCGTCTTGGCTTTGGAAATAGACCGGCGTTATTCAAAAGACCAGATTTTAGAATGGTATTTAAACCAAATTCCTTTTGGCCAAAATGCTTACGGCGTGGCAGCGGCCAGCCAAACTTATTTTGAAAAACCAATTGAAAATCTTTCTTTGCCCGAGATCGCCACTTTGGCGGCTTTAATTCAGGCGCCGAGCTATTTGTCTCCTTTCGGGCCCCATAAAGACGAGCTGTTGGAAAGAAAAGATTATGTTTTAGGAAGAATGTTAAGTTATGACTTTATAACCGAGGAACAGTTTGAAGCGGCAAAAAAAGAAGAGGTTGTTTTTGTTGAAAATCCGGTTAAAATCCTGGCTCCCTATTTCACCCTTTGGGTGAAGCAGCAAATTACGGAAAAATACGGAGAAGATTTTTTAATGAAACAGGGATTGAAAGTTTATACTTCTTTGAATTGGGAAATGCAGCAAGAAGCCGAAAGGATAGTAAAAGAGGGGGTTGAAAGAAATAAGGCCTATAATGCCCATAACGCGGGCCTGGTTGCTATTGACCCGCAAACCGGAGAAGTATTGTCAATGACGGTCGGAACAGGTGATTATTACGCTTCATCATATCCTGAGAATTGCATTTCGGGAGTGGATTGTTTGTTTGACCCGAAATTCAATGTCACGCTCGGCACAAAAGAAAGCCCAGGGAGACAACCGGGCTCCGCCTTTAAGCCCTTTATTTACGCCACCGCTTTTAAGAAGGGCTATGACGACAAAACCATGGTCAGCGACGAGGCAACCAGTTTTGGGTTTTGGGGAGATAAAGAATATCTGCCCCAAAACTACGACGGCAAGTTTCGGGGCTTAATTACTTTAAGGCAGTCCTTGGCGCAATCCTTAAACGTTCCGTCCATAAAAGTCCTTTATTTAATCGGCTCGGAAAATAAAATAAACGCCCTGACTACTAATAATTTTATCGGCCAGGAAAATATAATAGCCGAAGGATTAAAAGAGAGTATTGAAACGGCTAAAAGCATGGGAATTACTACTTTAGACAAGCCCTTATCTTCTTACGGTCCGGCAATTGTTCTGGGCGGCGGGGAAGTAAAATTATTGGACATCACTTCGGCTTTCGGAGTTTTTGCGGCTGAGGGAATAAGAGTGGAACCGGTTTCTATTTTAAAAATTGAGGATTACCAGGGAAAAATTCTCGAAGAAAATAAAAAGGGTTCAAAAAGAGTATTATCAAGCGAGGTGGCAAAATTAGTCACCGACATTCTTTCAGATAACGACATGAGAACGCCGATGTTCGGCGCCCGGTCGCATTTATATTTTGAAAACTACAAAGTGGCGGCGAAAACCGGCACCACTGATGACTTTAGGGATTGCTGGACCATAGGTTATATTCCCTCGCTTACGGTGGGTGTTTGGGTTGGAAATAATAACAACGAGCCCATGATAAGAAAACAGCCCGCAGCAACAGTAGCGGGCCCGATCTTTCACGAGTTTTTAGAAAAGTTCCTGCCTAATCCCTTTAATTAGTTTTTATCGGCATCACCAAATAAAGATAAGATTCGTCTCCTTTCGCTTTTATTACTCCGGGCTTATCTGAACCGTTTAATTCTAAAATCACTTCGGTTTCTTTTTCTCTGCCCAGACCGATGTTTAACAATCCGTCCAATAAAAATCTGTAGTTAAAAGAAATCTCAAAGGGCTTGCCGTCAATTTTAGCGTTTAAGAAACTATTATATTCTCCCACGTCGGGATTTTGGCTGAAAATATTTAATTGATTCTTTTTGGGATCAATTTTTAATTTTACCTCGTTAATTTTGCTGCTGAAAAGCGAGGATAATTTAATCTGGTTAATAATCTCATTTAAAGAAACCTGAATTTTTGTTTCCGATTTTTTAGGAATAATTTCCTGGTAGTTCGGATAGTCGCCCTCAATCAACCGGGAAACAAGCTGGATTTTAGGGTGAGATGTTTCCGTCAGGCCCGTTTCAAAAAGAATCTGGTTCGGTGAAAAACATATGGTTAAATCTCCGCTTCCCCCGCCCAAAATATTAATAATTTCCTTAGCTGCCTTTTGGGGCAGAATTAAGGAATAATCCTTCGTTAAGTTATTTTTAGGGGATTCTAAAAAGATCTTTGTTTCACCTAGGCGAAAACTGTCTGTAGCCGCCATCACGATCAGGTTTTTCTGGAACAGAAAGTAAATTCCGGAAATTTCCGGTTTGGTTGATGAAAAACTGGCCACATCAACAACCCGGCTCAGGTTTTGGCAGAAAACCTGGCTTTTAATAACAACTTTTTCTTTGCTTATCACCTTTGGAATGATCGGGAAATCTTCCGGATTAAACCCCTTAATTGAAGTTTGATAATCGTCGCATTTGATTTTTAACGTTAAATCTTTTACTTCCAGTTCTACGGGTTTATCCGGCAGGAAATTAACAAAACTAGATAAAACGCGGGAGGGTACGGCGATTTTCCCCTCTCTTTCAGTTTTAACTAAAGACCACCAGTTAATTCCGACCTCTAAATCGGTCGTAGTCAGGTTGAGAAAGTTTTTTTCCGTTGAAATTAAAACGTTATTTAAAATCGGTAAAGTTAAAGACTTTTCAGAAATTCTTTCCACGGTATTAATTCCCTCTTTTAATTTTTCTTTCAAAATTACGGTTTTCATTTATTTAATATTTAAATTAATGTTATTAGCGTTGGGGAAAAGTTTTATTTTCTCCCGCTTCTCGCACAAAATTACCAAAGGATGAACAGTAGAAAGAATGGGGATTTTTAAGGTTTTTAATTTTTCCCCATTTTACACACTGAAAACCCTCTGTCTTATTAGGTCTAATTCATTGGTAAGATTTTCGTCATTCCCCAACTCCCTGGCAATTTTTTCACAGGCATGAATTGCGGTGGTGTGATCTTTTCCCCCGAATTTTCTCCCAATAAAAGGATAGGAACTTTTTAAAACCTCTCTTAATAAAAACATGGCAATTTGGCGGGGTTTTACCACTTCTTTTTTTCTTGAGATTGAAAGAATGTCCCTTTCTTTTAAGTCATAAAACTCAGCCACTACCTGAATGATTTTTTTAGGGTTGGCCACTTTGTTGGGAGACAAAAACAAGCTTCTTAGCAGAGATTTCGCCACTTCCAGATTGGGCAACTGTTTGTTTATCTGCTGATAGGCAATCAGCCTGTTTAGAGCGCCTTCCAACTCGCGGATATTTCTTTGAATGTTTGTTGCAACATAATCCAAGATGTCGTCGGGGAAATTAACTCCTTTTTCCTGGCTTTTTGCCTTCAAAATAGCTACTCTTGTTTCATAATCGGGGTAGCCGATGTCCCCAATCATCCCGCCTTCAAAGCGCGAGCGCAATCTTTCCGTCAGAGCGGGTATGGCCTTTGGCGGCCGGTCCGAAGATAAAATTATTTGTTTATTGTTTTCATATAAAGAGTTAAAAGTATGAAAAAATTCTTCCTGAGTTTTTTCCTTGCCGGCTAAAAACTGAACGTCATCCAAAATAAGAATGTCAATTGCCCGGTATTTTGTTTTAAAATTTTCCATGCTGTGATTTTTAATTGATGAAACAACGCCGGCAGTAAATTTTTCAGCAGCGATATAGCTTACTTTTTTTTGGGGAGAGTTTTTAATTACCGCATTGCCGATGGACTGGAGAAGATGGGTTTTGCCCACTCCCACGCCCCCATAAACAAAAAGAGGGTTGTAAACTAAGCCCGGTTTTTTTGCGACCGCTAATGCGGCAGCATGAGCCAATTCATTAAAAGAACCGACAATAAAGTTTTCAAAAGTATAACGAGGATTAAGATTCGTTTCTTTATCAACCTTAAACTCCTCAAAATCAAGCTGGCCGGCAGTCGGGACGGAAACCTGGACTCTTTTCAGGGTTTTCAGCTCGGATTTTCCAACAGAATATTTTATTTCCTTTATTTCTTTATCTAAATTGTATAAAATCTTAAAAATAGTTTTCCCATATTTGTTTTCCAGCCATTCTTTGGCAAAAGAGTTGGGCACTGAAACCATAATTTCCCCATCCTTAAAAGAAACGATTCCGGTGTCTTTAAACCAAGTGGCAAAATTGGCCTGGGAGATGTTAAGTTGGACCTGGGCAAGCACGGCTTGCCACAATTCTTCTTTTATCATGAAAATACAAAATCTATTTTATCAGCCAGTTCATTATACTATGGGGAATGGAAAAGTAAAACCCCGCACAAAGCCAAAATTTTGTTGATATTCTGGGGAAAACCTGTGAAATTGACCTTTCCGAATTATTAAGGTAAGATAAAAAACAGTATGTCAGTCACTTATCATAAAAAAAGCAAAAAAAGAAAAAGAACCCACGGATTTTTAAGAAGAATGAAAACTGTGGGCGGGAGAAGGACGTTAGCCAGACGAAGAGGCAAGGGCAGAAAGAATCTTACGGTTTAGAAACGGAAGCGGTTTTAAAATGCTACCAAAAAACAACCGGCTCAGGCAAAAAAAGGACATAGACAACGTCTTTAAAAAAGGAAAGGGGCTAAAGGAAGACTTTTTAATTTTAAAAACGGTTAAGAATGACTTGGGAAAAGCACGCTGCGGTTTTATTGTTTCCCAGAAGGTATCAAAAAAATCCACCTTAAGAAATAAAATCAAAAGAAAGTTAAGAGAAGCAGTAAGATTAAAATTTAAAACCATAAAGACCGGCACGGACAATTTATTTATTGCGATTCCGGGAATTGAAAAAAGGGATTTTCGCGAAATTGAAAAAACGATTGCCGCGCTGCTTAAGAGAGCAAATATCGTAAAATGAAAATGATTAAAAAGCTTTTTCTGAAATTAATTAAAATTTACCAAATTTTTATTTCGCCAAATTTAGGATTTAACTGCCGTTTTTATCCGAGCTGTTCAGAATACACAGTTTCGGCGATTGAAAAATACGGGATATTTCAAGGAATAGCAAAAGGAATTTGGAGAATATTGCGATGCAATTCTCTTAATAAGGGCGGCGTAGATTTGCCGTAATTTTTTTAAAATGGACTTTTTCATTTCCGCTTTCAATAAAATATTGTACGAACCCCTGCTTAATGCACTGGTTTTTCTTTACCAATACCTGCCGGGCCATGATTTTGGGATAGCCATTATTGTTTTAACGGCCTTAATTAGGGTTGTTCTCTACCCTTTTATGATAAAATCCATCAAGTCTCAGAAAGCGATGTCGGAACTTCAGCCCAAAATTCAGGAGGTTCAGGAGAAATACAAAAACGACAAGGAAAAACAGACAAAAGAAATAATGGCTCTTTATCAGAAAGAGGGAGTTAACCCTTTCGGAGGCTGTTTGCCGCTCTTAATACAATTACCCGTTCTGATCGCTCTTTACCAGGTTTTTTGGAAGGGACTGAGACCCGAAGCCATGGGCTTGCTTTACAGTTTTATTCCCAACCCCGGGACGATTAACCCCAGCTTTTTAGGAATAATTAATTTGGCCCAGGGCAATATGATACTCGCGGTCTTAGCCGGTCTTACCCAGTTTTTCCAATCCAAAATGATGATGGCTAAAAATAAAAAAACAGACAAAAAAACCGACCAGATGTCCCGATTTTCAGACGTCATGCAAAAACAAATGCTTTATTTTTTCCCGATTTTCACAGTTTTGTTTTTATGGAAACTGCCCTCAGCCATCGGCCTTTACTGGATAGTCACTTCCTTATTTTCCATTTTGCAGCAATATTTAATACTAAAACCAAAAGCAAAACCTTATGAGCCCGCAAAACCTTGAATTAATTAAAAAAACCGTTGAAGATTTTTTTCAAAAAACAACTTTTTTAGTTGAGATCGGTCTTTTGTCGGAAAAAGACGGAGCTATACACATTAATTTAAAAACCGAAGAGCCCCAGATCCTGATCGGGGAAGGCGGCCAGACCTTAATTGAAATTCAGCATCTTTTGAAAGCGATTTTGAGAAAAAAAATTGAAGAACAGTTTTTTATTGATTTGGATATTAATGATTATAAGAAGAAAAAAACTGAGTATTTAAAAGAAATGGCCAGAACGACTGCTGACGAAGTGTCGCTGACTAAAAAAGAAAAACAGCTGGCATCTATGCCAGCCTACGAAAGAAGAATTATTCACTTGGAACTCGCCGACCGAAGTGACGTTATTACGGAAAGTATCGGAGAAGAACCCGAACGAAGCGTACTAATTAAGCCCCGTCCCTAATGTTGGATTTGTGGTAAAGTAAGCGTTAATAAATCGGGGTTAATTACCTGTAAAATAAGATAAGAAGCTAAAATAATCAATAAACCCAGAAGCGCTGAGGTTATTCTTTCTTTTGCATTGCCGATTTTTGACGGGTTTCCGGTTGAAGTTAAATATTCAAAACCGCCCCAAACCAGCATTACAAATACGGCCAAGCCGGAAATTGCTATTATAAAATAATAAAGCTGGGCAATAAGCTGATTTAACGGCATATTTAAATCAAGGTTTAAAAATGACGGATAAGTTAAATTAAGATGTCCTTTAGGCATCGGCTGAGAACCCGGAACAGAACCACCGCAATCCGCTGGGCAATTATTAGCATTTTCTTGTGGCGGGCTACAAATCGTATCGCCGCAACCCGCCCCACCATAAGTTATTTCTACCGATGAAAGAGTGTCGTTAAAATCAATATCCACAAAGTTAGCAACATCGGTTGTGAAGATTTGGGATAGACACTCTCCGTAATTAGCGGCTTTGCATAATTTAACATTATAACCCGGAGATATTTTCATTGATGAAACTTCGTCGTTCCAGGTGTCTGCCGAAGGAAATCCCTCTAAAATCAAGAGGAAATCATTTAGATTAGAGACGTTTGATGTAAACACGTGTGCTTCTGTTTCGCTCCCAACCGTTAGTGGCCCCTCGTAATTAGCAGCAATATAAAGAATAACGCCGCCACCCGTTCCTCCACCTGGACGACAGTCATTAGGACAATTCGCGTTAGTTTCTCCTGCACCTGTATCACAATGCTCATCATTATTACAAATCTGAGTACAAATTCCATTTAAACAACCATATCCAGTACAGCAAAACAGATTTGAGTTTGTAAGACTACAAGAAGCACCTAGCGCCTTGCAAGAAGCTTGCGTTTGGCAGGCTCCCGCTCCATTACAGAAATCACCGTTACCAGATGTCCCGGGGCACTCATTATCGGGGTCCATACCGTTTGGAACATTTATGCAAGCACCAAACCCTTCTGCATCGTCACAATATTTACATATGTCGGAGCAAACCGAATCACAACAAAAGCCGTCTATACAAGTGTTATTACAGCACTCGCTATTATTGGCACACGGGTCACCCTGATTTTTACACGCAGGAACCTTACAGGTACTGTATGGATTAGCACAGGTTTCCCCGGTGCCACAACACATATTATTACACTGACAAACAAAGCAGGCGCAATCTCCAAACGGACCACATCCGTAATCTCCTGGAAGATACCATTTTTGAAATAATTTAGGCCCACAGTCTCCATAGCACATATCAATACTCATGCCCATTTTACATTGGTAATAAACGGGGAATCCTCGACTTAGGGCGGCGGATGCCCAGTCTTTACATACTTCACAGCATTGATCTCCAGATGCACAAGAAGCGCCGGGATTAAGCACGGCAGCGTCTGCAATCCCTGGAAAAACAAAACTAATAAAGATTATTACAGACAATAAAAGCAATAATTTTTTCATAGAATTTTATTTATTATACCACAAAACTATAAAGCCGTTTCTCCCCGAGCCATTTTTATTTTTGCGACCTCTTCCGGGGCAGTGGTGATAAACTGATCTTCGGTATAAGAAGCTTTTACCGCTATTGCTACGTGCTTTTGGCCGGCGAAAAATATTCCTTCCCCTACCTCGGCCTCCAATAACAGATATTTTTCTTCTTCGGTTAGGTTGAAAGTTTTTTTCAGTACATCAATAGTAGCCGGCGACTGCTTCATTAAAAGCTGGATTGAGGAATTGGTAATAATCGGCTGGCCGTAATTGGATTTCATAAAATCATTTACATCCTGGGTAATAGTGGTTACTCCCAGCCAGTATTTCCTGGCTCTTTTGCAGATACCGAAGAGGAAAGAGGCGCCGTCCTCGGTTCGCATCAGCCACCAGGCCTCATCAATCACCAAGATTCTTTTTTTCAATTCCGAGCGGACTTTATTCCAGATAAATCTCATAATGATAAACATGGCTATGGGACGCAGCTCATCTTCCATGTCCCTGATGCCGAAAGATATAAAAGCATTATCCATGGAAACATTAGTGGGCTGGTTAAAGAACTGGGAGAAAGTTCCTTTAGTAAACTTCCTCACTCTTCTTACCAGGGATTCACCTCCTTCCATCCCCTCAAGAACCATCTCAAAATCAGACATTAAAGGAATTTTTTCTTGCCAGGTATTGGAGTCGGTGTCTGGAGTAATGTCTTTTGCCGCATAAGTTTCTGTTAAAGCCCGGTCAATTATCGCGTCTTCTTCCGGGGTCAAACCGCCCAGCATAATTCGCAAAAGTCCCACTAAATTAATAATATTTGACCTTAAAACATCTTCTGGTTTCTCGTCTTCCCTTGGGGTCGGTAAATCAAAAGGATTAATATGGCTTGGTGAAGCAAGAGACATATTAAAAAAAGAACCGCCGACCGCCTCAGACAAGGCCTGATACTCGTTTTCCGGGTCTAAGATAATAACATCCACTCCCAGCATTAAAGAACGCAAAATTTCCAATTTTACCGCATAGGATTTTCCGGAGCCGGCTTTGGCAAAAACAACAGAATTGGCGTTTTCCAGGGAAAACCTGTCAAATAAAATCAAAGAATTATTGTGCCTGTTGATTCCATATAGAATTCCTTCGTTTGAGCTTAAATCAAAAGAAACAAAAGGAAAGGTTGAAGAAATGGGCTCGGTGTTCAGCGAAGTATGAACCATTAATTGGTCCAAGCCGTAAGGAGAAGAACTGTTGAACCCTTCCCTTTGCTGATAAAGAGCCGGTTTTATATAAATTAATCTTGATTCCAGAACCGACCTTAAAGTGGTTTCAATTTCTTTCAATTCCTTTTCCGTGTTTGCGTAAGCGGTTAAATAAAGGCCGAACTTGAACATTTTTTCCTGGGCGGTTTGCAATCTGTCTCTTAATCCTTCCAAGTCCTGATAAGCGGTTTCCAAAGCCGGGTCTCTGATCAGTCCCTTTTCTTGCCTTTCCATTATTTCCGCCTGAACCTCGGCCACTTTTTTCATTAACCGTTTTAACATCTGGCCGGTTTCGGTGGGGTAAATGTGAAAACCGATATCCATGGGCGTGTCCATATTAATGATCGGGGAAAACCAGGCCGTACTGAGATATCTCGGGTAAGAAAAGATAAAAAAAGATTTGGCCAGTCTTTTCCCGAGTTTTAAATAGTCGGAAGAAATCAATATTGAAGAAGGAGCAATAATGTCTTTTGCCCCGATGGCCGGCGCTTCAAAAATCTTCTCCGGTACCCTTGTTTTGGATTTTAAAAAAGGTAATTTTATCATTGGATTAATTCTGAAGGAATTTCAGGATAATAACCGACCTCAGCCTCATCAGGGTGATACAAGCTCCAGAAAAGTTCAATTAAATCAGAAGTATTCAAAGGAGCACAAGTAAGCCCGCACCTTCTTAAGCCTAAAGCGACAAATTCCATTCTTTGCCAGAGTTGGGATTTTGCCCTTTGGAATTGGTCTTCGCTTGGCGTTCCATCCGTTTTCTTTTTTGCGCTCGGGAAACCTGGAATTTCAATTAAACTAAAAGGCACAACGACAAAAAAGTTCTTGGATAGAATTTGTCCGCCGGCAATCAGGTCTTTTATAAATTTTTGGTATTCAGAGATTTGAATTTTCAATAATTCGTTTTCCTGGGTTTTTTCCAGCTCTTTTAATTTTTCCAGATAACCGGTAATATTCAAAGTTCTTGACTGAACAACAATTTCCAAGGGGAAATCAAGGGAATTTAAAAAATTCTGAAACTGATAAATAGTGGCATTCTGCTCGTCTTCTGACTTCAAGGCAAAATTCTGGGAAGAAACCATAATTACCCCCCTTAAACCCTTGTTTTTCAATATAAAAACCCCCTCTTTAACTTGTTCCATTTCCAAAAATTGTTGAGTTGACGCTTGTGGCATTATTGATTAGTTTTGGTTTCAATTTCAGTGCTTAATTTTTTTAACCGGCTTCCTTTGACGATTTTTAGAGGGAGCCCCTCTTCAGCCTCATCTATGTCCTTTTTTATTTCTTTTTCAAAAACCGTAATCGGTTTTTCGCTTTTTTTCCAAATATACATTTTAGGAGTTAAGGAAAACCTTAAGAAATTGCTGAGAATGGTGGGTACGCCCCGGCCGCCTATTTTTAGGAAAGCCAAAACTAAAGCCGTCATTCCTAAAACAATACAAGAAAGAAAAAATACGGAAAAAGGCACTGAAAAATAGAGAATAAAACAAATACTCCCCGCTATCCCGAAATAGATGAACTGTTTAAAAGTTAAAGGCCCTACTATTTTCGCTTCGTGCTCAATAAATTGAGGAACAGTAAAGCGCATATTTATTCAATCGGTTCTCTATATGTATCTGCTTTAGATGGTGTTGCTGTTTTTTCTTCAGCCGGTAATTCTTTCTCGCCTGTTTTTAGCGGAATCGTTTCCGGTTTCTTTTCTCCTGTGGCAATCCCGATATTATATAATTGTTCCAAGGCCGGTTTGACCGGATAAAAAACAAACCGATTAATTTCATGAGCAATCTTTTTCGCAATCTCTGTTTCTAAGCCCAGCTCTTTTTCCAAGGTTTTCTGAAAGTCTTCCGGTAGTAAAACCCCAAGTAAGACTCGACCACTATAACGAGCAATCTCAGTAATTTTTTCCAAACTTAAATCGTTTCTATCACAAACATCAAAGATGTTTTCGGCAGTTTCATCAGAAAAAATAGCATTTTTTAATTCGTCTGAAATGTTTTGAAAATATTTCCAGTATTGTTCTTGGGTTAATTCTTTGGTCATATTATTGACAAATTTTAATTATATTGTATAATTAAGACAGTTTTTTATTATAGTGAAAGGGAAATTTGAGGGTAAAGGAAAGGAGGAGCAAAGAACCATGTACAAGCTCGAAAAAGCGTATAATAATCTGGAAACAGAAATCACGGGCGGTAGAAAACCAAAAGCAAAAATTGGAGAAGAAGCGCTAAGGACCGCAGTTAAAACCCTTAAACAAGTGAAAACGCTACAGAGAGATCAACAGCTTTCATTCTCGGTGATTGATAGGGTTTGCAAGAAAGCACAGGCTGTGGAAATAAAACATGTTCAGTCAGAGGTGGGTCGCATTCTTAATGAGGCTGCCGTAGCAATTGCTGCCACTAATGATTTCCAGTTAATTTACGAAATTCGACGGAGAGCACTGGAGGTTTTGAAAGTTAGTGGAGATTCGCAAAAGAGGCCTCAAGCACTGTTGGCGCTTCGAGAAATACTTCAATCAAAGACCAAATAACATTCCTTTCACTACGTGACTTTCGGGGCGGGAGCTTTTCTTCTGCCCCGATTTTATTTACCAAAGATCTTTTAATTTTTGTTTTTCTGTGGTAAGTAATCCTTTTTGCGCAATATCAATTTTAACTTTACCGGCATTAAAAGTATTCCGAGCATTAATCATCTCTTGTTGGACGGCGGCTAAATCGGCCGGGGGAGTTGTTGGTTTAGATTTTAATCCTTCAAATCTTTTTTTAGTTTCCTCAAAAATTTGCTGTGATTTCTCAAGTTCCTTAGTCAATTCGTCATATTTTTTCTCAAAACTTCCAATTCTTCCTTTAATTTCTGCTTCGGTAGGGATAATTTTCCCCGCCCCAGTCACAATTTCTCTAATTAATGCTTTAGTTTGGGTTGGAGTATCTTTTCTATAATAATCTCTAAACATTATTTGTTCGTTGCCGCTGTAAGCTTTTCTTAATTCATTTTTTTGGTCAGATCGGGTTGTTTGCGCTAAACCTCTAGCTTCTCCCAATATTTTTTGAAGGCCTTTTTTATCAAATTGGCCTGCTACGCCTTTTGGAGGCCCAAAACCTCCTTCCTGGGCAGGATTACTGAAGGTCCACATGGCACCCCTCGGATTTTTCATAGCCCATTTTCTAAAATCATCTTTTGTTTCTCCCCGCCGGTCTATTTCTTCCTGAATGCCATTTACAACATCTCTCCCGAAATTTTTTGCAATTGCTCCCAATTGGTTACCACTAAAAGTGTCAACAATAACCCGTATTGTTGTTTTGTCTTTTAAAGAATTCGCGCTCGTGTGGCCGATATCATCGGGGGTTACTTTCCCTAATATATTTTCCATTATGTTTTTGTGTATCGTTTCTCCTTCTTCCTGTTTTTCTGCCCCAAGCTCTGCCATACCCGGATCTTGTAACTGGGTAGATCTGTCTATAAGTGCCGCTCCCTCTTTTGTTTTTTCGTTTCCTTTATGCCATTCTTCGGGGGCGATCATTTCCGCCATTTTCCCATCCGGTAGCCATCTTGCCGGATTCTTTATTCCATTATCCCACATCCGCTTTGCCGAAGCTCTTCCCATATCTTGTGCTTTTTCTTTATCTTTATCTATTAATCCCTTATCAACCGCCTCGTCCCATTTTTTGGTTTTAAGCAAGGCATAGACAGCTTGATCTTTCCTCAATTGGCGCGTACCAGGAGGTAATTTATCGGCATCCCTGAACTTTTGGGCCAATTCCTCCGTAGAAAGATTTTTCTTAATAAGCTCTTCTCCCCCCCGCTCAGTTTTACGCGTCAATTCCCCTTCCGCACGTGTTTTTAATCTTTCACCCCCTGATTCCATAGTTTTTCCTGTTAATTCCATCCCCTTACCTACAACTTTTGAAAACGGCCTACTAATAGTTTTAAAACCTTTCGGCATTTTTTCAGAGAGTTGTCCCACTCTCGCACCCATGGTTGCGAGTCTTCCGCCTGCTCCAGCTAATCCTCCTCCAATTCCAGCTCCAGCCGCCAATCCGAGACCGCCGGTAGCTACTGCCACGGCAGCTACGCCCGCTAATTTCATTCCTTTTTGCACTCCGTCTATAACCGCATTGGCGAAAGCGGGCATATTTTTCCTGCTTTTTTTGTATCCGATATAAAGCATAACAAAAGAAACAATAGGAGCGAGTAGGTTTGTAAGGAGCACAGCAAATCTAGCAGAAAGATCTGAAAGATCTAATTTTGTAGCAGCGGTTTCAATTCCATGCCCTCCCTGACTGCCCAAATTTGAGCTTACAAACGTATCTCCTATATCAGTACTGCTAGATAAAACCAAAAAGGAAAGGTAGAGGAAAAAGCCGATTGGTATTCCGATCATTGCCCATTGGATAAGGTTCTGCCACCATTCTTTCCAGTATTTTCGGGTTGCTGGTAGAATGTAAAAAACGAAAGCAACAGGAGATATAATTACCAAAATCCAAAGAATTACAATCCGGACAATAAATAAACCGGAAATCATTAAAAGAACATAACTGGCGAAACCCCAAAAACAAACCAAGACTATACCGTGAAGAAAAGATCCTATCGTAACAATTAGTGTCTCCGCAAAATTTCCCCAATTCATCCACATATCCATTAAAGTTTCAAAATAGTCCCAAGCGCTTTGCCACACCAAGTCCAAAATATTAGAACTCCAAGAACCAATCTGGCTTAAAAAAAAGTTGGTAACAATATTTGTGATGTCAACAATAAAACCGACAATTACAGGACTAAAATTGATTAAAAGAGCAATCAGGATTAAAAGCGGAAAGAGTTTTTTGGCTTCATATTCCTTTATTCTTAAGATGGTGGCCAAGCCGATAAACACCAAAATTAAAATAATGAACATATTGGCAAAGTCTCGAGTAACAGTCCATCCGGCGCCAATCACTCCAACATCGCCAGGCATTACACTGACCCTGAAACAAATCTGTGCCGCCCAAGTTAAAATACCAGCCATGATGTAATAAATAAATCCAAAAACCAAAGCAAGAATAAAAAGAATTAAACCGTTAAAAAACGCTATCATTCGAAGAGTAATACCATAAATAATGTCCATTACCCAATCACCAGCCCAACTAAATGGGTTCCACCACTGCGCGGAGGCAGGCAAAGGCATTAAAAACACAAATAATCCCAATCCTAATATTAAGAATAGAGTTTTTTTGCCTTGAAAAATCGTTTTTAAGAATTTCGTCATTTAATTGAACGTTGTTTTATTATACCACAAATTTTAAAAAGGTATTTGCCACCAGCGGCCAAAAATGCTGATTTGGTAGCCGAGAAGGGATAAAATCAGATTAATAAATAGCCAGGCCAAAAACATGATTCCGTAACCGATCCCAGCTGATTTTAGAATTGATTTTACTCCTACCATCGTGCTTGGGGCACCCATTGAGAAATAATAAATTACACCAACAGCTAAAATTAATAAAACCAAAACAATTAATCCCAATTGCCATAAAATAAAATCAAGTATATTTTTAAGGAGTAAAAAAACATGCTTATATTCACAAGGCACGCTTTCGTTTTGAGGTGGCGGCGTGTTTGGATCATCGTATTTCCGGCCACAGGGAACTATACCGCCGAAAAAGCCAGCTGGTGCAAAAACTACCTGAAACGTTGTTAAATCGCTGCAATTACAGTTTTCACCTGTTGTATCATTGCAGGAACAAACCGCCCAGGAATAATTCCCGGGCACCAAATCATTAATTGTTTTAGAACCGTAATAACCAATTGTTTTTTCTTCTTTAATTTCACCGCCGGTTTCAACGTGATATTTATAAAAAGCTGCCCCGGTATTGCTCCATTTAAGTTCAATTTCACCGGCATAAACCTGGGCATTTTCTTTAGGATAAATAATAGTTGGTTTTATTAATGTTGTTGGTGGAGGGGTTGGTGTGGGGGGCGGGGAGGGTGCAGGTGGCGTAGGAATGATGCACTCAGGACAACAAGAAGGCGAAAGCGGACAGCAATAACTTTCACCGTTTGCCACGTCGTAGCAATAATCCCTTTCTTCTACGATTTCCCAAGAATAAGTGCGTCCCACTCCGCTAAAATTATCTTTACATTTTTGGATACCCTCTTTGGACAACCTGGAATCTGAGCTCGAAAAATATGACGACCAGTCCAAGCATTTATTAGTATCTTCTTCATCGTTTTCGTCTTGGCTTTTCACCGTATTTGTAAAAAGAAAAATTCCAGCAAATATAAACACTATTGCGAATAAAACTACCCCTTGTTTTTTATTAATTAAAGAAAACATTCTGCAATTTTAACTATTAATCTATTTTAATGTATTAACCAAATTTAGCCAATCTTCTACAGTTAAAGTTTCAGCTCTTTGGGTAGGATTAACCCCATTTGTTAAAAGCCAGTTTTTGACCTGCTCCCGGTTAATTTTTAGTCCGTTGGATAAATTATTGATTAATTGTTTTCTCGGTTGCAAGAACCCCACCTTCACAATTTTAAAAAACAGTCCGCGGAGAACATTTCTCCGTGAATTGGTGGGGGTAATTTTAATGATGGCGGAGTCAATCTCGGGTTCGGGCCAGAAGGATTTTTTTGAAACAAAAGAAAGGATTTCAGGTTGGGCATAAAACTGGACCGAAACCGCCAAAATACTCATATCAGGGGGCTTGGCGCAGACTCTCCGTCCGACTTCTTTCTGAACCATTAAAATCATGGTTAGGGGCGGTGTTTCTATTTCCAGAAATTTCCTGATAACCGGCGAGGTGATGTAATAAGGGAGATTGGCAACGATTTTGTATTTAGTATTTGGTATATAGTATTTAGTATTAATCTTTAGGATGTCCCCTTTTATAATTTCTACGTTTCTAACATTCTGACTTTCCAGCAAATCCTGCAGGATTCCGCACATTTTAAGGTCTTTTTCAACCGCAATTACCTTTTTAACTTTTTTAGCTAATTCCAGGGTTAAGGTGCCGATTCCTGAACCTATTTCCAAAACCGTATCATTCTCTTTGAGTTCGGCTGACCCAATAATCTTGTCTAACACCTCCTCATCAACCAAAAAATTCTGACCCAGGCCTTTAAGGGGTCGAATTTGGTACTTTTGGAGCAGGTCTTTTACGGTTTTTAGAGAAGTGAGGTCCATTAAAACATTTTAACACGATTTCCAATAAATAAGCCGGCTGTGAATAAAACCCTTGACTTATTAGCAGATAAAGGTAAATTAGAAAAAGTAATGTTATCTTACCTTAAAAGACGTTTTCGTTTAAAAAGTGGGTCCTTAAAAGACCCCTGCTGTTTTATTGGGTTAGTTTCAGTAATTTTGCTAGTTTTAGTGTTTTTGCTGCCCAATTCCATTTTAAAATCCGGCTCTGAGAAAGCCGATTTTTCGTTAGCCAGCATCTCAAAAGCGTTGAAAGCGCCTCAAAAACAGGATTTTTCCCTTAGTCAGGCCAATAAATTCCTAGCCGAGTCTCCGGAACTGCTGACGGTTGGAAATTGCAGCTTGAAATCCGCCACTCCGCCAGTAACCTTCTCTCCCCAGGCTTTAGGCGCGTTAGTAGAGGGCTACGAAGCTGAAGATGTTAAAAAAGCAATTACAGAGTATCTGGTTGAGCCAGGTGATAATTTATGGTCAATTGCAGAGAAGTTTGAAGTGTCTTTAAATACTATCCTTTGGGCAAACGATTTAAACAAAAATTCTCTGCTTCAAACCGGCCAGAAATTAATCATCCTGCCGGTTTCAGGCGTTATTCATCATATTAAATCAGGCGATACGGTTTCTTCCGTTGCCCAGAAATATAAAGGAAAGAGCGAGGAAATAATTGCCTTTAATAGTCTTTCCGGCGAAGGAGACATCTATATAGGAGATATTATAATTGTTCCCAACGGAGTCATATCGGTTCCCACGACGCAGTACGCTCCCCTTTGGGTTCCTTTAGCCTCAAGCTATTTTATCTGTCCCATTGCCGCTCCCTGCAGAATCACCCAGGGGCTTCACTGGTATAACGCCATTGATTTCAGCCACGGCCAGTGCGGCGAACCGATTTATGCCGCTGCCGCCGGGCAAGTTCTTAAAGTTCAATTAACCAATTCTACTTCTCGTTGGGCATTTGGCGGTGCGGGAAATTCCTTAAGTATTTTGCATCCCAATGGCGTAGTAACCAGTTACGGCCATATTGCCGTAAGCTTGGTAAATCCCGGAGACCAGGTTTCCCAGGGCCAGGCAATTGCTTTAATGGGCGGACAACCGGGAACCCCGGGAGCGGGATTATCCACCGGCTGCCACGTACACTTCGGAGTTTCGGGCGCCAGAAATCCCTTTGCCAGGTAAAAATATTAGACAGCCTAACTTTAAAAAGCCGTTTTAGACGGCTATTTTTATTTACATTATTTATTTAAATATTAAGCTACTTGTCTTGGCACTTCAGGCACAATCTGGTTTCGGGAGAAATTTTTAATTTTTCAATTTCTATTTCTTTGCCGCATTTTTCACAAACGCCGTATTTTTCTTTTTGAACTTTTTCCAAAGCCAAATTAATGTTTTGCAGTTTTGTTTCCAAGCCGTGTTCTATCGGCAAAAGAGTGCTGTATTCCTCCACTTCATCAGCCGCTTTTTCCAAAGCAGCTGATCCTGTTTCCCCGCCGTTAAATTTCGGGAAAATGGTATCCCAGTCGCCTTTTACCTTATCATCTTTCTTGGCAAATTTTTCCAAAGCCCTTTCCGTAATCTGTTTTTCTTTTTCCAGTTTTTCCCTTAACTCCTCAATCAATTTTTTATTCATGGCATTTTTTCAATTAGTTTAATCATGCTTTCCCCCGAAGAAGTCAGGAGAAAGTAATTGTTGATAGTCGACCAGCAGATGCCAAAGTTAGTTGGCGGAAAAGAAACGTAGCGGAAAGTTTTGCCCTTATAACTCGCGGTTTTAAAATAGGGATACGCTGCCGGATTAGTTTTTCCCAAAACGGCAAAAAGTTTTTCCGTATCTTTTTCCATGGTTGTTTCCCAGTCCCTTGTTGAGGTGGCAAAGCCTTCTAACTCTTTAATTTCAGCCACAAAACCCAAACGATTTAGATTTTTATTGGAATACAGAAAGAGAGTGAAATCATTATTTAATTTATCCAGAAAACCTTCGGGAGCAGCCACTTCAAATGCCTCAAAAAATTCTTTCAGGCCTAAAACCGTATTTTGTTCCGTATTTTTGATTAAAATACGGGTAAGGGTATTTTCTCCGAGGTTTTTAGCCAAGACATTAGCCAAAGAAGTAGTGGCTTCCGCCAAAGACGTAATTTCTATTGTTTCCGTGGCGTCAGCAGTAATTAAAGAAAGAGGAATAATAATTTCGGGAATTTCAGGAGTTGTAGTTGCAGTAGTGGTTGTCGTTTCTTCATCAGGAGGAACAATTTCTTCTTTGGGTTCCTCAACTTTTCTCATTACAAAAAACCAATAAAAAAACCCTCCAATTATCAAAAGGACGGTTAATACCATTCCTGCTCTGACTAAAATTTTCTGGAAAGAAGAAGGTTTTTTGGGAAGAATTTTGGGAATTAAGGTTACGGGTATTTCTTTCTCGCTTTTCAGTTCTTCTTTTCCCAGCCTTTCCCTTATTTCCTCAGCCGGCTTTAATGAGGCGATCTTTTCTCTTTCTTCCTGGGCCTCTAATTCTCTTAATTTCGCCGCATCCTTTCTTAAGGTAACAATTTCCTCTCTTTTCAAAAATTCCTTTTTTTCAGCAATTTCTTTTTCTTCGGTTTCGGGGGTAACCGGCTTTTCTTCGATTGGATTTATTTCTTCCTCTTCTTTTTGGGTAAAATCTTCGTCCATTTATTTTTTTTCATCTTTAGCTTCTTTTAGAGAAAGATTTATTCTTCCCTGTTCGTCAATGGAAATCACTTTTACCGGTATTACGTCGCCAACCTTAACAATGTCTTCCACTTTTGCCACCCGATAGGGAGCCAGTTGGGAAATATGGACCAAACCTTCCTGGCCCGGCAGAATTTCTACAAAAGCGCCGAAGTTCAGAATTCGGGTTACTTTTCCCTGAAAAGTTTCTCCCACCATGACTTCTCGGGTAATATTTTTTATCCAGGAAGTTGCCTTATCGGCCGCCTCTTCTTTTTCAGCCGTGACAAAAATTTTGCCGGTATCTTCAATATCAATTGAAACCCCGCACTCGGCGATGATGGCATTGATAACTTTTCCGCCCGGTCCGATTACCTCCCTGATTTTCTCGGGATTGATTTGTAAAATAATAATTCGGGGGGCAAAAGGAGAAAGCTGTTTTCTCGGCTCAGCAATTACTTTTTCCATTTTCTCCAAGATTTGAAGCCGGGCCCTTTTCCCCTGCTCCAAAGTTTTCTTTAAAATCTCGTCTGTAATCCCGTCAATTTTGACATCCATTTGGATGGCCGTTATCCCCTTTTTGGTGCCGGCCACTTTTAAATCCATGTCTCCATGGTGGTCTTCGGGACCCTGGATATCGGTTAAGATTTTGTAATTCCCTTCATTGTCCTGCATTAATCCCAAAGCAATGCCGGTAGCCAATCTTTTTAAAGGCACGCCCGCATCCATTAAAGCCAAAGAAGAACTGGAAACCGAAGCCATGGAAGTTGAGCCGTTAGAAGAAAGAATTTCAGTGACTATTCTGATAGTATAAGGAAAATCATCAAAACCGGGGATAAGGGGCAAAAGAGCTCTCTCGGCCAGCATGCCGTGGCCGATTTCTCTTCGGCCCGGTCCTCTTAACGGTTTCACTTCGCCCGTGGAATAGGGCGGGAAATTATAATGGTGCATAAAACGTTTTTTCCCCCTAGCTTCCATGCCTTCCAGCAATTTGACGTCTCCGGGCGCTCCCAAAGTTAAAATAGACAGAGATTTCGTTTGGCCTCTGACGAAAAGGCCGGAGCCATGGGTTCTTGGCAATAATCCCACTTCGCATTCTATTTGCCTTAACTCGTCCAGTTTTCTGTCATCGGGTCTCTTTTCCGATTTTAATATATTTTCATGGATTATTTCATTAATTTCATTTTCAAAAATTTCTTTCGCAATTCCCTGTTTTCCGGAATGGTTCTGCTCAACAGAATAAAGCAATTCGTCCTTCAGTTGATTTAAGCCCTGCATCCGGCCGGATTTCAGCGGCTGGTAAAGGGCTTTTTCCAATTTATCTTTTAAAAACTCCTTAATTTCTTTTTCCAACCCCAGGTCGCTGTTAGATTCCGCAATTTCAACTTTTTCTTCTCCCAATTTTTTAGCAATCTCATTTTGGAAATCAATTAATTTTTTCAAATTAGGCTTGGCAAACTTCACTGCCTCCAAAACAACGTCTTCTTCAACTTCATTTCCCTCGGCTTCAATCATATTAATTAAGAGATTATTGTTTTGTTCCAAGCCAGCCAGGGCCAAATCCAGGTCATTCTTTTCTCTTTCGGAATAGGTCGGATTTAAAATTAATTTATTGTCTGTTTTTCCTATTCTTAAAACAGCCAGAGGGCCTGACCAGGGGATATTGGAAATGGAAAGGGCCAGAGAGGCGGCAATCAAGCCTATTTCATCAGGGTCGTTTTCTCCGTCCCAGGAAAGGCAAGTAACAACAATTTGAACCTCCCTTTTTAGGGACTTGGGGAATCTTGGCCTGATCGCTCTGTCAATAAATCTGGCGGTTAAAATCGCCTCGTCAGAGGGCCGGCCTTCCCTTCTCATATACCTTGAGCCCAGAATTTTTCCGGCGGCATAATATCTTTCTTCGTATTCCACGGTTAAAGGAAAAAAATCTATTCCTTCTTTTTCAAATTCCGACATGACGGCGGTAGCTAAAACTAAAGTGTCTCCGTACTGGACAAAGACACTGCCGGCCGCTTGCTCGGCCAAGTCCCTGACTTCTACTTTCAGTTCCCGGCCGCCTAATTCCAATTTAAATTTTTCACTTTTCATATATTAACCTTCTTTCTTTAATAGATATTTTGCCGGATTTCCCTCTAAATCAATAAATTCGTCAGCCGACTCTTTTAGCTTTGACGAAGCCGATTTTCCGAAAGCAATCACTTCCACTCTTTTACCCTGATTTTTTAAATAGTCAATCAATTGGAGGAAATCGCCGTCGCCCGAGGCCAAAACAATAATATCAACGCTGGTTGAAATTCTTATGGCGTCAACCGTGATGCCGACATCCCAATCAGCTTTTTTCAGCCCGCCGAAAAATTCCTGAAGGTCTCGAACTCGGGTTTCAATGCCCAATTTCGTTATGGCTTCAAAAAACGGTTTTTCCTCCCCGGTTTTCGTCCTGACAACGTAAGCGAAAGCCCGGATGAGATTTCTTTCTGAAACCGCGAGTTTCAAAACTTCCCGAAAATTGACGCGGGCTCCGTAGAGATTTTTCGCCGAGTGGTACAGATTTTGGACGTCAATTAAAACAGCGACGCGCTGTCCCTGATGTTTTATGGTTGGCATAATATAAATTACTTATTTAATCCGATTTTCTTTAAAATGGCATTGTGCCTTTTTACATCCTCCTTTTTCAGATAATTCAAAAGAGTCCTTCTTTTTGAAACTATTTTCAAAAGTCCTCTTTTCGAATGGAAATCTTTGGCATGCTTTTTCAAATGTAAAAGCAGCCGCTTGATTTCTTCCGTCAGCAGAGCGACCTGAACTTCCGGCGAACCGGTATCCAAATCATGCACTTTGTGCTCTTTGATTAATTTGTTTTTTTCTTCTTGTGTTAACATATTATTTTAGTGCCCCGCGCAGGACTCGAACCTGCAACCAAAGGATTAAGAGTCCTCTGCTCTACCAATTGAGCTAGCAGGGCGTAATTGGTGCGAGGCGGCCACTACCAATTGGATTACAACGGCTTAACGACATTGAACTTGCCACCACCCTTCTACTACGTCCGGAGTATCTGGATTGTCAGTAAGGCCAGTCCATTCCACCACTCCAATATAATCAAGAAATGTATTTAAAAATATCCAGGCAATAAACACAATTACTAAACCGATAATAGCGGCAGTAATAATCGCCTTAGCCTTACTGAACATTTCCGGGCTAGCTCCGGAAATGAGCAAATAAAGACCGCCGAAAACCAACAATAAAACGGCAATGGTTGGAATAATGGCAAAACCACTATTAAGCGAGCAGGGTACCAGAAGGAAATTTATAATATTATGAATAAGCTTGAAAAAATCACAAAAAGTACAAAGGCAATCTGAGCCGCCACAAGGAACAATGCCGGTTGGGCAAGCAGCTAAAATCTGATTAGCCGAAAGTAAAAAAAATCCGACCACCAAAACCATTAAAAATATTTTTTGATTTTTGTTTTTTGATTTTTTGTTTTTCATATTTGTGCCCCCGGAGGGACTCGAACCCCCACCCAAGGCTTCGAAGGCCATTACGCTATCCATTACGCCACGGGGGCTCAATCTTACAGGACTTATCTTAATATTACCAGATTAATTGAAAAAGACAAGTTTTTAAGATAAAATAGAGAATAATGGTTATTCCAAAAGAGATAAAATCGGTAATTAGCAGATTAAAAAAGAAAAACTTTGAGGCTTTTATTGTTGGCGGCTGCGTCAGGGATTTTTTGAGAGGGGTGGCGCCCGAAGATTGGGATGTGACAACCAATGCTCCTCCGGAGAAAATTAAAAAGATATTTCCGAAGAGTTTTTACGAAAATAAATTTTTAACTGTAACCGTCCAGATAAACAGCAAAAACCCGAAATTAAAAGAGGTTGAAATCACCACTTTCAGGTCGGAAGCCAAATATACCGACAAACGGCACCCGGATGAAATAAAATTCGCTAAGACCTTAGAGGAAGATTTAGCCAGAAGAGATTTTACGATTAATGCCATAGCCATCAAAATACAAGACAAAAAATACGAAATACAAGACCCCTACGACGGCCAGAAGGATTTAAAAAACAAAATAATCAGAGCTGTGGGCAATCCGCAAGAGCGTTTCAATGAGGATGCTTTAAGAATGATGAGAGCAGTGAGGTTCGCAACTACTCTGGGCGAAGGATGGAAAATTGAGACAAATACCGAAAAAGCTATCACAAAGAACATTTCTTCTCTGAAACTTATTTCCCAAGAGAGAATCAGAGACGAATTGATAAAAATTATCATGTCGGAAAGGGCGGCTGAAGGCATAGAAACTTTAAGAAAACTGGGCTTGTTAAAATACATTATTCCGGAACTGGAGGAAGGCTGCGGAATAGGTCAAAATAAGCATCATATATATGAATGCTACGACCACAGTTTAAGATCTTTGGATTTCGCCGCCAAAAAGAATTTCAATAAATACGTAAGATGGGCCGCTCTTTTCCACGACATAGGGAAACCCAGGGTAAAAAGGGGCGCGGGTCCTGACGCGACTTTCTACAGCCATGAAATTGTCGGAGCGAAAATGACTGAAAGAATTTTAGAAAGATTGCGCTTCTCTCAAAAAGACATTGAAAAAATTGTAAAACTGGTCCGCTACCATCTTTTTTACTATAACGTCGGTGAAGTCGGAGATTCTTCGATCAGAAGGCTGGTTTTAAAGGCTGGTCCTGAAAACATGGAAGAACTTCTTCAGGTGAGAATGGCTGACAGGATCGGTTCGGGCGTTCCCAAAGCCGAGCCGTATAAATTAAGACACTTGAAATATGTCATGGAAAAGGTTTCCCGGGACCCGATTTCAGTAAAAATGCTTAAGGTTTCAGGAAATGAGGTGATGAAGATTTTGGCCATTTCGCCTGGCCCGAAAGTAGGACAAATTCTGGACATTTTGTTAGGATACGTTTTAGCAGAACCCAAGAAAAACAAAAAGGAATTTTTGGAAAAAGAAATTAAGAAATTAGGCAAATTGCCGGAAAAAGAACTGAAAACGCTTGGCCAAGAGGGCAGAAAAGAAAGGGAAACAGTGGAAATCAAAAGGGACGAAATGACGAAGAAAAAATACTGGGTAACATGATTGAACCTAATATGTCTAAAACGGAATATAACTCGCGAATCTATCCTTTGTTTCAGGTAAAAGATAAGAATCTTTTTGAAAAAGTTTCGCAGTATTTAAGGCCAAAGCCAGAAGATAAAATTTTAGAAATAGGGTGCGGCAGAGGTTTTTTGACAAAAGAAATGCAGAAGATCGCCCCTGGCACCATCGGAATTGATATAAACATCAAAGCAATTGAGAGCGGAGTGGCCAAGAATTTAAAAGTAATAGATGCGACAAATATGGGTTTTCCCGCCGATTTTTTTGACAAAATTTATTCCTGCCATACGATTGAACATATTAAGGAAATCAGCAAATTTTTTAAAGAAATAGAAAAAGTTTTAAAACCGGGCGGTAGAGCGCTCTTAGTTTATCCTTTTGAGATAATTCGCGGCACCGGCGCCATTAACGCTTCCCTGCTTATGTTCGGAGATATTATTCACTGTCGCAAAATTCACCTTCACAAGTTTAGTCCCAAGAAAATTCAAAAAATAATCAGGGGAACAAAACTAAGGCACATCAAAAGCCATTTTTCTCTTCTTCTGACTCCGCAATATTTCACACTTTTAGAAAAGATTTAAAAATCACAATTCGGGGTGTAGTATAACGGCAGTATACAGGGTTCGGGACTCTGCGGTCTGGGTTCAATTCCCAGCACCCCGACATTATTATTAATTTATATATATGATGAATGATAAAAAACCAATCGGCATAGTTTCCGACGAAGGATGCGATTTGCCAAAAGAAATAATTACAAAATATGATATAGGAATAGTTCCCCTTAATGTTTCTTGGCCGGAAATTGAAGCAATCCCCGGTGAAAACATTTTTCAAAAAATCAGGGAACTGGAAAAGAAGGGCGATAAATCTTTTGCCAAAACCTCCCAACCTTCTCCCAAAGCATTTGTGGATATTTTCCAGACGCATTTGGAAAAGTTTGAGAAAATCATTTGTCTTACCATCACCTCAAAGCACTCCGGTACATATAATTCCGGCTGCCAGGCGAAAAAATTCATGGGAGAAAAAGGAAACAGTATCTTTGTAATTGATTCTTTGAACGGAACAGCTTCTTTAGGGCTCGTCGTCATAAAAGCCGCTGAATTAGCGGAAAGCGGCCAGTCCGTTGAAGAAATCTTAAAAAAGATAGAAGATTATACTCATCATTCTCACCTTTACGCTTTTCTGGACGACCCGAAAAGAATAGAGTTTTCAGGCCGAATATCACCGACAGTGGCTAACTGGATGAGAAAAGCCCAAAAAATCGGCCTGAGGTCTATGCTCGAAATAAAAGAAGGAAAGATCGGCCCCGCAGGTATAAAAATCGGCGCAAAAGACATTCCCACGGCTTTATTCCGGGAACTGGAAAACAAAACAAAAGATTTAAGGAAAAACGGCAAAAAAATCAGGGTAACTATCGCCCACGGAGACAACATAGAAAGAGCCAATAAATTAAAAGAAATGATTGAAAAGAATTTGGAAAACGTTGAAGTGGTTTCCGTAAGCTTGATTGATAATGTTATCGGTTCCATTTTGGGCCAGGACTCCTTGGCGCTGGGCTGGGCGCCAGCCGAATAAACGGGCTCATAGTAAAACGGCATTACGCGGCATTCGCATTGCCGAGGTCCGGGTTCAATTCCCGGTGAGTCCACTGTTTTATGTCTACAAAAGAAACCGGGATTAGAGGCGAGAAGATTGACGTAATTGCCTTGACTGTCAATTCTGATATAATTAAATTACGGCACTTAAAAAATGCCGTTTTTTAACAGAACAATCAAATGACAGGAATTTTCTGGATAATTATAAGTTATTTACTGGGTTCAATTCCTTTCGGATACGTAATTTCCCGATTTTCGGGCAAAAACATTTTAGAGGTGGGCTGGAAAAAAACTTCCGGCAGCAATGTTTTTAAAAATGTCGGCAAGTGGCAGGGAATTTTAACCGGTCTTTTGGATGTCGGGAAAGGGTATTTAGCCGTGTCCGGAGCCCAAAGATTGGGACTTCCTTTTGAGATCCAGATCTTTTCAGGAACTGCAGCCGTTATCGGCCATAACTGGTCTTTATTTTTGGGATTTTCCGGAGGAAGAGGCATCGCTACTTTTATCGGTGCCTTTTTGGCCCTGTCTCCTTTGATTCTGCTTTATTCAATCATCCCCCTGATTGCTTTGGCGATCATCTGGAATGCTTCCATCGGCACTATCTTGTTTTTAATTACGGCAGTTTTTCTTTCTAAGAAATTCGGCCAATTTGAAATCGCAGGCTTTTTCACCCTTCTCTCTTTGGCCCCCATTTTTGTTAAAAGATTGAGCCCCATCAGCGAATTAAAAACCTCGGAGAAAAAATTTGCTTTATTTTTCAACCGCCTCATTTTTGATAATAATGAGGCGCTTTTTAATTTTAGAATTAAGAGAATTATAGAAAAAGAAAAAAACAATCCCAGCCGCATGACGAAAATAATGAAACCTCTGGCCGCCCCCATTATTATTCCTTCAAAAATCGGCTGGAGAGCGGCGAAATTCGGAGTAAAAATGGCAAAAAAACCGATAAATATGCTTTTCCCGTCCTCAGAAAAAGTGGTGACGGAAATTACGGTTGAAGATTTTAAAAAAATGATGCTGGCGGCCTCAAAAAAAATCGTCATCCATCAGGAAGAAATCAATAAAATCAATGTTTTCCCGGTGGCTGACAAGGATACGGGCTATAATTTAGCCGCTACCCTGCTTGGCGTTGAGGGAACCATTTCTTCAAAAAATTATTCCAACCTGCGGGAATTAACTGAAGATATCAAAGATGCAGCCATGATTAATGCCCGAGGCAATGCCGGAATGATTTGCACCGGCTATTTTATTGAAGTTTTAGACAGAATTAAGCACTTAGACACCATTAATGCTTTTCATTTGGCCTTGGCGATGAAAAGAGGCATTAAGGCAGCTAGGGACTCTATTGCCCAGCCGGTTGAAGGAACTATTTTAGATACGATCAAAGCTGCCGGAGAAAAGGCCTTTGAAATAGCAAGAACGCAAAAAGAAAAAAATATCATTAAAGTTTTGGATGAAGCGTATAAAGTAAGCGAAGTGGCGCTGAAAGAAACAAAAGAAAAGTTAAAGGTTTTGAAAGAGAATGACGTGGTTGATGCCGGCGCCCTGGGTTTTTTGAAAATTTTGGAGGCCTGGATCGAAAGTTTAAAAGGCATACCTATTAATTCCAAGGTTGAAGTGACGGAGCCCATTATCCAGCCGGAAACGGGAAAACCGTTAAAATACAGATACGAAATCGTTTTCAGTTTTAAAAAAGAAGGAGGGCCCAACCCCGAAAAGATAAAGGAAGAACTTTCTTTAATGGGAGACAGTTTGGAAATGATTGAATCAGAAGATAAAGTAAAAATTCATATTCACACCAACGAGCCCGGCGTGATTAAAAATAAGTTTGAAGATTTTCCGGAAATTGAATTTCGCGTTGAAGATATGGAGGCGCAAATGAAGAAAATAGAAAAAAAGCCCCTCGGCCTGGTGGTTGATCAGATCGCCGATCTGCCAAAGGAATTTTTAGAAAAACATAATATAGAAGAAGTTTCATTTACCACAAGATTTCCTGACGGAGAAATCATTAACTCAAAAGAAGAAATTTACCTCAAAATGAGAGAAGCCATTAAATCAGGCCAACCCTTACCCACCACTTCCGCTCCCTCTTTTAAGGAATTTCTTTCTGCCTATCAAAGGGCTTTTGATAAATTTGAAAAGATTTTAGTAATCACGCTTTCCTCAAAACTCTCGGGCGCTTACAGTTCAGCCCGGATTGCCCGTTCCATTTTTAAAAAACCGGCCAAACTGAATATTTTTGTTTTCGATTGCTTTACTGCCGAAGTTGCCGAGGGCTTGATTGCTCTACGGGCTCAGAATTTAATCTCCCAGGGCAAAACAACGGAAGAAATCGTTGAGGATTTAAAGCGATTCTCTCCCAAAGTTTCCCTGCTGGCCTGCATTGACGATTTTAGATATGTGGTGCAAGGCGGAAGGTTTAAACTGCCAAAAATATTTATTAAACCGGTTGTTTTTTTGCAAAAAATGGGAATCCGCGTCTTAGTCGTTGTAAAAGACGGCGAAGCCAAGTTTTTGGGGGTAAGGTTCGGCAAAAATATCGCTAAAATTTTAGCCCAAGAAATTGACAGAGTAGCGGTCGGGGAAAAAATAAGAATAGCCATCGCTCACGCCGATAACTTAAAAACCGCCGAGGATCTTAAAAATGAATTGGAGAAAAAGCCGGGAAGAGAAGTTTCCTTTGTGGCTTCCGTTTCACCTGTCGTGGGAACGCATACCGGACCCGGGGCGTTATTGGTTGCCTTTCATTCAATTGACAAATGATCTTCATTCTGCTACATTGAAGATAGTCCGCGAAAAGTGCGGGCATTTTTTCAAAATTAACATGGATATAAAAAATTTCACATCAGCCATTGCTCAGATTGCCGAGGAAAAAGGAATTTCCGCGGAAAAGGTTTTGGAAACCATTGAGATGGCCATTGCGGCGGCGTACAAAAAAGATTACGGGAAAAAAGGCCAGATAATTCACGCTAAACTTAGCCCCGAAACGGGCGGAGTTCAGTTTTGGCAGGTAAAGTTAGTGGTAGATAAGAAAATGATTTATTCTGAGAAAGAACTGGCTGCCCTGCAAAAGATAAGTTTCGTTCCGGAGGGGCGGGAAAAACTGAAAGAGGAAAAAATCGAAGAAGAAAACTTTGCCAAAGCCGCGGCAGGAAAAGAGAAAGTCCGCTTCAACCCCGAAAGGCACGTGATGATCGAAGAAGCAAAAAAGATAAACCCAAAAATAAAAGCCGGGGAAGAACTGCAGACGATTTTAACCCCTCGGGAAGATTACGGAAGAATTGCCGCCCAAACGGCAAAACAGGTGATTCTCCAAAGAATTCGGGAAGCGGAAAAAGAAAGCATTTTCAGCGAATACAAATCAAAAGAAGGAGAAATAATTTCCGGTATCGTCCAGAGGGTTGAAGGGAGAAATGTCTTTATAGATATCGGCAAAACTTTGGGATTGTTAATAAGAGAAGAACAGGTGCCGGGCGAGTTTTATCGCCCGGGACAAAGATTAAAGATTTATGTTTTAAACGTTGATGAAACCCCAAAGGGCCCCGTGGTTTTATTATCACGCGCCTATCCTAAAATCATTTCAAAACTTTTTGAATTGGAAGTGCCGGAAATTTCTTCGGGACAGGTGCAGATAAAATCAATTGCCCGAGAGCCGGGTTCCCGTTCTAAAATCGCCGTGGCCACGGAGGCTGAAGGAGTTGACCCTATAGGTTCTTGCGTTGGCCAGAGAGGCACCAGGGTTATGGCGGTGATCAACGAGTTGGGCGGAGAAAAAATTGACATTATTCAATATTCTCCCAAGCCCGAAGAATACGTTGCCAACGCTCTTTCTCCCGCTAAAGTTCTGGAAGTAAAAATCCAGCCCAAAAATAAGGCCTTGGCAGTAGTTCCTGAAGACCAGTTGTCTTTGGCCATCGGCAAAGACGGACAAAATGTGAGATTGGCAGCTAAATTAACGGGTTGGAAAATAGACGTGAAAGGCGGTACGGAGGAAGAAGTTCAGGCAGAAGAAAAAAAAGAAGAAAAGCCCAAAAAAGAAAAAACCAAAAGAAAAAAGCCGGATAAGATATAATTTAAAAATTAAAACAATATGCTAATTATTATTCCTCTAATTGCTATAGTTTCTTTAATTTTCGCTTTTTTTCTCATTCAAAAAATAAAACGCGCTCCCTCGGGTTCGGGGAAAATGGTAGAAATTTCCCAGGCTATTCGGGAAGGAGCCATAGCTTTCTTAAAAAGACAATATAAAACCGTAGGCCTTGTCGCAGCAATTATATTTTTTATTCTTTTATTTTCTTT